>Ga0164290_1000696_pt1 | contig 90741 bp, 85 predicted proteins | sample Micstemetagenome_FD_108782 | JGI IMG/M metagenome (GOLD analysis project Ga0164290, IMG submission 108782) | Contaminated culture microbial community from soil near Moab, Utah, USA - Microcoleus steenstrupii SON62 (Illumina Assembly) | ecosystem: Environmental > Terrestrial > Soil > Soil crust... | reverse complement strand
GTCGTCAGCGCGTCCCATTGCGCCAGCGCGTAGCGGATGGCCTTTGCCAGGTCCGACTTGCCGGAGACGCGACGCAGCGTTGCCTCGAGCCAGGCGTGCAGATGATTTCCGCATGATAAGGGTGTGATTCTGTGGGCGCCCTCTGCCCCAGTGGCGGCATCTCTATCCTGGCGGCTTCGGCCAAGGACTCGCCTTTGCAAGCCACGCAACCATCATGCGCGCGCCGATCCTCGGCGGGCGCAGCGGGAGATGGAAGCGCAGGCGGGGTCATGTCGCGCGCTCCGGCCCGGCGTCAGCACGCCACACCGCCGCCAGCCCGTTGAGGCGCCTTAACGGGCCTGAGGACGCCGACCCGGTAGGCGGACCTCGCCGCGGCATGTCCCGACGGCGCCAAGGGCCCATCGCTCCCGCCCCTCGCCGCCCAGGGCCCGTCACGCGGCCTGCGATGCCGTCCGGCGCGCGTGCTCGATGAGGTCGGTCAGCCTGCGGAGCGCCTCCGGATCAAGTCCAACGAAGCGCAGGTTGGCGCCGACCTCCGCTTCGGGATCGAGAACCTCGGCCTGCAGCCGGAGCCCGGGCGCGAGGGAGGCGGCGGTCAGGGCGAGCCTGGCGCCGCCCGCCAGGGACGGCGCGCCCTTGCGAAGCCGGCAGCCGCCGGTCGAGATGTTGTCCACCGTCACCTCCTGCCCGGCGAGGCCGGGCGGGCCGGCCTCGATGCGGAGCCTCAGCGGGAGCGCAACGCGGGCGGAGCTGCGCCGCTCGACCTCCGGGGCGGATTGGCGCACCGCCTGGATCAGCGCGCCGCGTAGCGTCGCCACGGCATGGCGGGCGGCGGCGGCATGGGTGTTCACCGCATTCGCGCGGATGCCACCCTGCTCCGTCTCCGCCGAGACGGCGGCGATCCGCGCGGTGACGGTATCGGCCGCCCGGGCCGTCTCGGCCACCGCGCGACCGATCTCCCCGGTGGCCGCGGACTGCTCCTCCATCGCCGCGGCGATCACCGTCGTGGCGTGGTTCACCTCGGCCACGGCCTGGGCGATCTCGCGCACCACCCCGACGGCGCGGCCCGTCGCGACGGTCACGCCCTCGACCTGCCGCGCGATCTCCTCCGTCGCCTGGGCCGTCTGGCGGGCCAGGCTCTTCACCTCGGACGCGACCACGGCGAAGCCCTTGCCGGCATCGCCGGCCCGCGCCGCCTCGATCGTGGCGTTCAGGGCCAGCAGGTTGGTCTGACCCGCGATGTCGGCGATGAGGCGCGCCACGCCGCCGATCTTCTCGACCTCCTGCGCCAGGGTGCCGATGGTCTGGCTGCCGTCGTCACCCCGCTCGGCAGCGCGGCGGGTCGCCGCGGCCGCTCCCGCGATCTGCTGCGCGATCTCGCGGATCGAGGCCCCGAGCTGCTCGGTCGCCGTCGCGACGACCCCGACATTCTCCCGCGCCCGGTCGGCGGAGCCGGCAACCTCGGCGCTGTTGGCGGAGACGGTGCCGGCCGAGCGGACCATGGCCTCCGCCTCGGCCGTCAGGCTCTCCATGCCGCGGGCCACCTCGTCCACGGCAGCGCGGGTCTGCGCCTCGACCTGCTCCGCCATGGCGCGAAGCGATGCGGTCCGTTCGGCCTCGGCGGCGGTCTTCGCCGCGGCCTGCTCGGCGCGCGCCGCCTCGGCGGCGATCAGCCCCTCCCGGAAGACGGCGATGGAGCGCGCCAGCTCGCCCACCTCGTCGGCCCGCGTCCGGAACGGCACCTCCACCTCGAGGCGGCCCGCGGCGAGTTCGGCGGTCGTGGCCGTCAGCCGGGCGAGCGGAAGGGCCGCTCGCAGCCGCACCGCCACGGCGGCCGCGAGCAGGAGACCGACGCTGAACAGCGCCAGGACCGTGAGCAGGATCGCCCCGCCTTCCGCCACGCCCTGGGCCTGGCCGACCTCGGTGCCCGCATCCGCGATGAGCGTGTCGAGGATGGCGCCGATCGACTCCGTCAGCGGGTCGACCGTCGGGTAGAGCCGGTCGCGGACGAGCGCGTCGAGCGCCGCCGCATTCCGCGACGCGACGATCTGCACGAGGTCGGCGAGGAGCCTTTCGGCCTCCGCCTGGCGGCGGGCCGCCTCCCGCATGTGCTCGGTGGCGCGCGGGCCGAGGCTCGCGGCGGTGACGGATGTCCAGGCGCGCGCGATGGTCCGGCGCGCCTCGGCGAGGGCCGTCTGGCCGTCCTCCCAGCTGAAATTGCCGTTCCGGACCTTGTGGGACGCGTCGACGACGCTGACCGCATAGGCGTCGGACAGCGCCTTCAGGTGCTGCATCGGCAGGACCGTATCGGCCTTGAGGCGGCTCAGCACCGCGGCCTCGTAGCGCAGGTTGACGATCGCGAGGACGGCCGAGCCGGTGCTCAGCACGCCGACCGCGGCGAGGAGCGTGAAGAAGAGGGTGGAGATCCGAAGTCGCATGGCATCCGGTCCGAGCCGAGGGGCCGCGGAGATTGCGCCTGCGGAGGTTTCCGAGAGGTGTCCGGCCGCGACAGCCCCGAAGGCAGGCCTCCCGCAACCCGCCCGGCCGGTCCGTGCGCCCTCGCTAGTCCCGCCCGAGCGCCCCGCGGATCTCCGCCACCGCCGCCGCGACGCGCATCGGCAGGATCGCCTCCCCGCGTGCGGCGGAGGCCCGCGAGGGGTCGCCGCTCGCGCCCACCGCCTCCAGCGCCCGGCCCCGCCGGCCCGCGAGCCGCGCGAGGTTCACCCCGGCCGGGTGCACCGCCAGCAGCTCCGAGGTGTCGGCGATGCCGGCATGGGAGCCGAGGCTCGCCGCGGTCTCGCCCTGCGCCGTCAGCCAGGCCTCCTGCTCGGCGGCCGAGGCGTACCAGCTCGCGACCGACAGCACCCTGAGGTCGCCGCGCCAGGCGGCGTCCAGCCGCGCCGCGACGGCGGCCTGCGGCGCCTGACTCTCGCCATGGTCGGCGATGAAGAGGATCGCGCGGAAGCCAGCCGCGCGAAGGCTGCGGGCGACGCCTTCGAGCAGCCCTTCGAAGACGGCCGGCGCGATGCCGATCGTGCCCGGGAAGCGCATGTTCGCCGTCGGCGGCTCCCAGCCGCCCTGGGGGACGAAGGAGATCACCGGGGCGACGAGGGTCCGGCCGAGCTCGCGCGCGATGCGGCCCGCCGCCCAGCGCACGATGTGGTCGTGCTTGGAGAGCACCATGTGCGGCCCGTTCCCCTCGATGCCGCCGCTCGGCACGATCACCGTGCGCCAGCCGGCGTCGAGCGCGGCCCGGACCTCGGGCCAGGTCATCTCCGCCAGGTCGAGCGTGTCGGGCAGGGGCGTGGCGGAGGGGCGCGTCAGCATCGTCGCGCCGAGCGCCGCAGCGCCGACCGCGCCGGCGCCGATCACCAGGCGCCGGCGCGCGCGCCAGGATGCGTCCGCCGCGTCGCTCATGCCCATCCCGTCCCGGCGGTCATCCCTGGCTTTCCTTCGCAGAGCCGATCCCCGATACTGCGCCCGCGTCGCACCCAGAACCAATCCCGCAGGCATGCCGGCCCTCGACTTCGACCTTCTCGCCGCGCTGTCGCGTTGGCTGCACAGCCTGCCCCGCCTGCTGACGGAGCCGAGCTCCGCCTTCTGGTGGCCGACCCTGCTGGCGGCCGGCGTGGTCGCCGTGATCTTCGCCCTGCTGACCGGCGCCCGCCCGGCCGACCTGCACCGCGTGCTCTTCCCGCATGACCGGCGCACGGCGCTGCGGGAGCTGCGCGTCGACCTCGTCTGCTTCGTGGCCTACACGGCGGTGCCCTTCCTGCTCGGCCCGCTGCTGTTCCTGATCGGCTTCGCGGGCACCGCCGTCGGCGTGATGGTCATGCTGCCGATCTTCGGCCTGCCGGCCCCCGAGCCGCCACCGCCGGCGACCGCCTGGCTTGTCGTCGCGGCGGTGGTGGGCTTCGTCGCGACCGATTTCTCGCTCTACTGGACGCACCGGATCTTCCACCGTTACCCGGGCCTCTGGCGGACCCACAAGCTGCACCATGCGGCGCCGGTGCTGACCCCGCTCACCGGCTTCCGCTTCTGGCCGCACGAGGTCTTCGTGCACATGGCGGGCGGCAGCTTCTTCCAGGGGCTCGCCCTCGGGATGGTCGCCGCCGCGGCGGGGGCGCAGGTCTCGCCGATGACGCTGCTCGGCGTGAACGTGCTGATGCTCGCCTGGAGCCTCGCCTTCTCCCACCTCCGGCACAGCCATGTGCCGATTCCCTATCCGCGCTGGCTCTCCCACATCCTGATCAGCCCGCACATGCACCAGGTGCACCACTCGGCGGATCCGGCGCATCACGACCGCAACTTCGCCACCACCTTCGCGGTGTGGGACTGGATGTTCGGCACGCTGTACCTGCCGCGCCGGGACGAGCGCTTCCACTTCGGCCTCGAGCTGCCGGCCGAGGGCTCGGCGCCGCCGCGTTAACCGCTGCGTGCTGGACGCCGGCCGCGCGCCGGCGCATCTCGGCGGCATGGCCGCGCCGCGAATCCGCCTGCTGCCGGAGACCACCGCCAACCGCATCGCCGCCGGCGAGGTGGTGGAGCGGCCGGCCGCGGCCGTGAAGGAACTCGTCGAGAATGCGCTGGATGCCGGCGCGACCCGCGTCGCGGTGACGCTGGAGGAGGGCGGCGCGAGCCGGATCCTCGTCGAGGATGACGGCTCCGGCATGACGGCGGAGGAGCTGGCGCTGGCCGTGCAGCGCCACGCGACCTCGAAGCTGCCGGAGGAGGCGACGCTGTTCCGCATCGCCACCCTCGGCTTCCGGGGCGAGGCCTTGCCTTCGATCGGCGCGGTGGCGCGGCTGGCGATCACCTCGCGCCCGGGGGGTGGCGGCGCGCATGCCATCGCGGTCGAGGGCGGGCGCGTCTCCGCCGTCACGCCCGCGGCCGGGCCACCCGGCACGCGGGTCGAGGTGCGCGACCTCTTCTTCGCCACCCCCGCCCGCCGCGCCTTCCTGAAATCGCCGCGCGCCGAGGCCGAGGCGGCGGTCGAGGCGGTGCGGCGCCTGGCGCTGGCCTGGCCCGAGGTCGGCTTCCGCGTCGAGCTCGACGGCCGCGTGGTCCTGAACCTGCCGCCGCAGGACCGCGCGGCGCGGGTGCATGCGCTGCTCGGGCCAGACTTCGCCGCGGCTGCCCTGCCGGTCGAGGCGGGGCGCGAGGGCCTGGCGCTGACCGGCTTCGCGGCGGCGCCGACCCACACCCGCGCGACGGGCGAGGCGCAGCATCTGGTGGTGAACCGCCGCCCGGTGCGCGACCCGCAGCTCCGCGCCGCGCTGCGGGTGGCCTATCGCGAGGTGATCCCGCGCGGGCGCCACCCGGCGGCCGCATTGTTCCTGGACCTGCCGCCCGAGGCGGTGGACGTGAACGTCCATCCGATGAAGACCGAGCTCCGCTTCCGTGACGCGGAGGGCGTGCGGGGCCTGCTGATCTCCGCGCTCCGCCGCGCGCTGGCGGTCGGCGTCGGCGCGGTGCCGGGCGGCGCCATGGCGACCGGCCTCGCCGAGCCCGCGCCGGCGCCGCTTGATCCGGCAGGCTGGGCGCCGCCGATGTGGCGGCCGCTGCCCTCGCCGCCGCGCCCGCCGGCGCCGCGCCTGCCGCTCGGCTTCGCGCCCGCGCCGGTGGCGGTCCCCGTCGAGGTCCCGGAGGCGGAGGAGGGCCCGCTCGGCCGGCCGCTCGCACAGCTGCTCTCCACCTATGTGCTGGCCGAGGCGCCCGATGGGGCGCTGGTGCTGGTGGACCAGCACGCCGCGCATGAGCGGCTGACGCATGAGGCGCTCTCGGCGCAGCTCGCCGAGGGCGGCGTGCGTGCCCAGCCCCTGCTGCTGCCCGCCGTGGTCGAGATGCCGGCCGCCTCCGTCGCGCGGCTCCTCGACGCGGCCCCGGCGCTGGCGCGTCTCGGCCTCGAGATCGAGGGCTTCGGGCCCGGCGCGGTGCTGGTCCGCGCCACCCCCGCCCTGCTCGGCAATCCGGAGCCGGCGCCGCTGCTCGCCGACCTCGCCGAGGAGCTGGCCGAGAGCGGGGAGGCGCTGGCGCTCGCGGACCGGCTGGATGCGGCGGTGGCGCGGCTCGCCTGCCACGGCTCGATCCGCGCCGGGCGGCGGCTGACGGGGGAGGAGATGGCGGCGCTGCTCCGCCGGATGGAGGCGACGCCGCGCGCCGCCACCTGCAGCCATGGCCGCCCGACCTTCATCCGGCTGGGGCGGGCGGAGCTGGAGCGGCTGTTCCTGCGGCGTTGACGCGACGGGCCCGGCCCGGCACTTCGCGACCATGCCGAAGCTCCAGGCCGCCCAAATCGCCGTCACGCCCTTCCAGCAGAACTGCGCCCTGATCTGGGACGCCGAGACGGGGCGGGGCGCCGTGATCGACCCCGGCGGCGACGTGCCGCGGATCCTCGCCGCCATCGAGCGCGGCCAGGTCACGGCGGAGCGCATCCTGCTCACCCATGGCCATCTCGACCATGCCGGCGGCGCCGCGGAGCTGAAGCGTGCGCTGGAGGCGCGGCAGGGGGTGCCCGTGCCGATCGAGGGGCCGGACCGGCGCGACGAATTCCTGCTCTCGGGCATCGCGGCTCAGGCTGCGGAATACGGGCTGGACGGCATGGCCGACGCGACGCCCGACCGCTGGCTCTCGGAGGGCGAGACGGTCGCCATCGCCGGCCAGGATTTCGAGGTGCTGCATTGCCCGGGGCACACGCCCGGGCATCTCGTCTTCGCCTCGCGCGGGCTCGGCTTCGCGGTGGTGGGCGACGTGCTCTTCCGCGGCTCGGTCGGGCGGACGGACTTCCCCTACGGCGACGGGGAGGCGCTGATCGCCTCGATCCGCGACAAGCTGCTGCCGCTCGGCGACGATATGCGCTTCCTCTGCGGCCATGGGCCGGGCTCGACCTTCGGTGAGGAGCGGCGGAGCAACCCCTTCCTGCGCTGACGCCGCGTCACCGGGGACGCAGGACCGCCACCGCCTGAACGGTCGCCATCACCGGGATGTCCTCCGCCATCGCGACAGGCGGCGGCGCGGCGCCGGCGGCGCGGGCGGAGGCGGCCATGGGGGCTGCCATCGGGCGCGGCCCGCGCTCCGGCACGTCGATCCGGACCTCCTTGAGCCCGACGAGCTGCAGGCCGAGCTGCTCGGCCACCGCGGCCGCGCGCCGGCGCAGCGCGTCGAGCGCCAGGCGCGACGCCTCCTCCCGCGCCGTGCGCTGCGTCTCGCGCGTCAGCTGCCAGTGCAGCGCGGAGGTGGCGAGCCCCTGTCCCTGCAGCGCGCCGACCAGCTCGAGCAGCGCGGCGCCGTCGCCGCCCCGCAGCGTGACCTGCTGCGCCGATTGCCAGGCGCGGTTGTCGTCCACCCGCCCGGTCCAGTAGCCGCCGCTCGAAACCCCCACGCCTGGCACCGCGCGGGCGCGCGCGACGGCGGCGGTGACGGTGCGGTTCACCGCTTCCTGCGCCGCCGCGGCGCTGCCGGCGCGCGCCTCGGCGCGCAGCACGGCGACGATCTCGTCCGGCGCACGGCTGACCTCCGCCGTCTCCGCGATGTGCAGCTCCGTCTCGGGCAGCGGCGTCGGCTGCGCCGCGGCGGCGAGCGGCAGGCCGAGCAGGGCAAGGCAGGCGATCAGGCGACGCATCGGAACCCTCCGTTGAGGCGGGCGCATGCGGCGCCCAGGTCGTGGCGGCAGCATGGCATCGGGACGGCCGGCTGTTGACGTCGCGGGCGGCACGGCAGAGGCTTTTGCGCCGCAGCAACGGAGAGACGAGCGATGCACCGCACGGTTCGCCCCTGGACCCGCCGATGGACCCTCGCCGCGACCGCCGCGCTGGGCTTGGCCCTGGCGCAGCCCGCCGGTGCGCAGGCGCCGGGGGGACGGCCCTTCACCTGGGCCTTCAACGCGGACGTGCTGACGCTCGACCCGCACTCCTCCAACAACACCTTCACCAATTCCTTCCTCGGCAATGTCTATGAGGCGCTGGTGCGGCACAACGACCGCATCGAGATCGAGCCCGCGCTGGCCGAGAGCTGGCAGCGCACCAGCCCGACCGTCTGGCGCTTCAACCTCCGCCGGGGCGTGGTCTTCCACAATGGCGAGAGCTTCGACGCTGACGACGTGCTGTTCACCTGGGCGCGGGTGAACGCGCCTGGGTCCCTCGCGCGCGGCCTGCTCGGCCAGATCAAGGAGGTGCGCAAGGTCGACAGCCACACGATCGAGATCGAGACGCATCGTCCCTTCCCGATCCTGCTGGCCTCCATCACGCAGTTCTACATGATGGACGAGGGCTGGAGCCGCGCGAACAACGCCGCCAACCCGGCCGACCTGACCGCGCAGGTCGAATCCGGCGCGACGCGGGCCGTCAACGGCACCGGCCCCTTCCGCGTCGTGGAGCGCCGCCCGGACGAGCGCACGGTGATGGAGCCCCATGCGCGCTGGTGGGACCGGCCGGTGCACAACCTCTCCCGCGTCACCTTCCAGCCGATCCGCAGTGCCGCGACGCGCACCGCGACGCTGCTCTCGGGCGGCATCGACGCGAATGTCGAGGTGCCGCTGCAGGACATCCCGCGGCTGCTGCAGGACAGCCGGGTGAACGTGATCGAGGGGCCGGAGCTGCGGACGATCTATCTCGGCTTCGACCATGACCGCGACCAGCTGCTCTTCTCCGACGTGCAGGGCCGCAACCCGCTGAAGGATCGCCGCGTGCGGGAGGCGATGTACCGCGCCATCGACGTCGATGCGCTGGTGCGCGGCGTGATGCGCGGCAAGGCTTGGCCGGCGGGGATGATGGTCAGCCCCTATCTCGCCGGAGCCCCGCAGGACCTGAACGAGCGCCTGCCCTTCGACCCTGAGGGCGCGCGACGCCTGCTGGCCGAGGCCGGCTACCCCAACGGCTTCTCCGTCGGCATCGTCTGCCCGAACGACCGCTACGTGAATGACGAGCGCACCTGCCAGGCGATCGCCGGCATGCTGGCGCGGGTCGGCATCCGGCTGCAGTTGCAGTCGGAGCCGACCGCGGTCTGGTCGCGGCGCACCGCGGCGCGCGACTTCTCCATGTTCATGCTCGGCCATGCCGGGCTGCCGCTGGCCGACAGCTACTCGACTCTGAACGAGGTGCTGCGCAGCGCGTCGCCGACGACGGGCGGGCTGAATTACGGCCGCTGGTCCAATGCGCGCTTCGACGCGCTGGTGGAGCAGGCGGCGGAGGCGCCGGACGAGGAGAGCCGGCGGCGGTTCATCCGCGAGGCGCTGCAGATCGAGCGGCAGGAGATCGCGCATATCCCGCTCTTCCAGCAGCCGATCGCCTGGGCGGCGCGGCGCGGCATCGACCTCCGCCAGGCGCCGGACAACCGCCTGCGGCTGTGGCTGGTGCGGGTGGAATGAGCTGTCCGTGCAAGCTCGGCGGCCCCCCGGGGCCCTCCCGCGGCGGCGTCGCGGGAGGATGAGCCGTCCTTTCAGGTATCAGCGACGTCCCGGGGTCCCCGCGGCGTCGCACAGCGACGTCGTGGGGAATGCATGACCGATCTTCTCATCCGCGGCGGCACCGTGATCACCATGGACGCCGGGCGGCGCGTCCTCGACGACGGCGCAGTCGCGATCAAGAGCGGCCGCATCGCCGCGGTCGGCCCGACCGCGGAGGTCGCCGCCGCGCATCCCAACCCTGCCCAGGTGATCGAGGCGCGCGGCAAGGCGGTGCTGCCGGGCCTGATCGATGGCCACGCCCATGCCGGGCACGGCCTGGTCAAGACGATGGGCAGCGGCGACGGCGACGCGTGGTCGGAAGCCTGCCGGATCATCTACACCCTCGCCTCCCCGCCGGAGTTCTGGCGCGCGGAGGCGCGGCTCGCGGCTTATGAGCGGCTGCGCTTCGGTGTCACCACCGGCGTCTCGCTGCTCGGCGGCGGCGATTCGGTGCAGCGCGTGGACGACCCGGCGCATTGCGACGCGCATGCGGAGGGCGTGCGCGAGATCGGCATCCGCGCCATCGTCGCTGTCGGCCCGACGCGCCCGCCATTCCCGCGGCCCTATACCGGCCTCGACGGCGTCGAGAGGCCCGTGTCCTTCGAGCAGCAGCTCGACACGATCGCGGCCTGCATCGAGCGCTGGCACGGCCGCGACGGCCTCCGGATCTCGACGCTGATGCCCGTCTACCGCGAGGCGAAGCACGACACGGCCAAGGTGGCGGAGATCGAGCGGCAGGGCAGGCTCGTGCGCGAGCTCGGCCGGAAGCACGGTACGCTGTTCCACCAGGACGGCCACCGCCAGGGGTCCATCGAGATGGCGGAGCGGATGTTCGGGCTGATGGGACCCGATGCCTTCCTCTCCCATTGCACCGACCTGACGGATGCCGACATCGACACGTTGCGGCGCACCGGCGCCTCCGTCGTGCACAACCCGTCCGCGATCGCCGCGGTGCGCGGCTATTGCCCGGCGCCGAAGATGATGGAGGCGGGGATCACGGTGATGATCGGCTCCGACGCCACCGCGCCGGACCGCTCGGGCGACATGTTCCGCCACATGTTCCAGTGCATCCGCTACCACCAGCGCCACTTCCGCGACGAGCGGATGATGACTCCGGGCAAGGCGCTGGAGATGGTGACGGTGGACGCCGCCAAGGGGCTGGGGCTGGCAGACGAGATCGGCAGCCTCGAGCCCGGCAAGCTCGCCGACGTGATCACCGTGGACCTCACCGCGCCGCACATGGTGCCGGCGAACATGCCGGTGCACCGCGTGGTGTTCTTCGCCAGCGGCGGCGATGTGCGCGACGTGGTGGTGGGCGGGCGCGTGCTGCTGCGCGAGGGCGTGGCGCCGCACCTCGACGCCGGCGACATCGTGGAGGCGGCGAAGCGCGAGACCGAGGCGATGTTGGACCGCGCGCGGCTGCGTCACCTCGCCGTCGAGGATCCGGGCTGGGGCCGCACGCGGCGCTGAGGCGCGTCCTCGGCCCTGCCGGCGCGGGGGCTGGCACGTCCCGCCGCCCCGGGCGATGCTGCGTCAGGCCGCCCGGAGACGGCAACGGAGGACGCCCATGACAACCCGTCGCGCCGTGCTCGGCGCCGCGCTGATCGCCGCGCCCATGGCCATACCCCTTGGCGCCCGCGCCCAGGCGCCCTGGCCCGCGCGCCCGGTGCGCGTCGTCGAGCCCGCGGCGCCGGGCGGCGGCAACGACATCACCATCCGGCTCTTCGCACCGCATCTGGAACGTGCGCTCGGCCAGCCCTTCGTCGTGGAGAACCGCCCCGGCGCGGGCGGGCGCGTCGGGGTGGAGAACGTCTTCCGATCGCCGCCCGACGGCTATTCGCTGCTGATGGGCAATGCCGGATCGAACGGCATCAACGCCGCGATCTACCGCGACCTGCCCTACAACCTCGAGACGGACCTGACGCCGATCTCCATGCTGGTGACGGGGCCGAACGCGCTGGTGGTCAATCCGCGGGTCTTCCCGGTGAACTCCGTGCGCGAGCTGATCGAGGCGATCAAGGCCAGGCCGCCGAACACCTACAACTACGGCAGCGGCGGCGTCGGCTCCTCCGCGCATCTCTCGGCCGAGCTCTTCAAGCTGATGGCCGGCGTGCGGATGGAGCACATCCCCTATCGCGGCGCGCCGCAATTCGGACAGGCCGTCGTCACCGGCGACGCGCCCTTCCTCATCGCCAACCTCGTCAACATCATGCCCTTCATCAGCCGCGGCGAGGTGCGGCTGCTGGCGGTGACCAGTGCCGAGCGCTGGCCCGACCTGCCCGAGGTGCCGACGCTGCACGAGAGCGGCCTGCCCGGCTTCGAGACGATCGCCTGGAACGGCCTGTTCGGCCCGCCCGGCCTGCCGCGGGCGGTCGTGGACCGGCTGGTGCCGGAGCTGCAGCGCATCGGCCGCCTGCCGGAGGTGATCGACCGCGTGAAGCTGATCGGCGGCCAGGTCGTCGTCAGCACGCCCGAGGTGCTGGCGGCGCGGGTGCGCAGCGACATCGCGAAATGGCGCGAGGTGGCGAGCCGCGCCGACATCCGGGCGGAGTAGCGCGGCGTGTCGGTGATCGAGGCCGTCGCCTTCCGCGGCATCAACGTCACGCCGAAGACGAACTGGTGCTTCCTGGAGGTCCGCACCGCGGACGGGCGCATGGGCCTCGGCGAATGCACGCTCGCCAACCACGAGCCGCTGCTGGAGGCGGAGGCGGCGCGGCTGGCGGCGCCTGTCACCGGGGAGGATGCGCGGCAGCGCAACCGCCTCGCGCGGCTGATCCCGCATGCGCCGGGCGGGCTCGTCGCGGCGACGGTGGTCTCGGCCTTCGAACAGGCGCTGGCCGATCTGGCCGCGCAGCGCGCGGGCGAGCCGCTGCACCTGTTCCTCGGCGGTGCGCTGCGCGATCCCGTTCCGCTCTACGCCAACATCAACCGCGGGGCGGAGCGCACGCCGGCGGGCTTCGCCGCGGCCGCGGCGCGGGCCGTCGGGCAGGGTTTCCGCGCGGTGAAGCTCGCGCCTTTCGAGCCGCTGGTCTGGGAGGACGGCCTCTCCGACGCGAATCGCACGGCCTATGCGGAAGGCCTGGCGCGGATCGCGGCCGTGCGTGCGGCGGTGGGCCCCGACATCGCGGTGATGGTGGACGCGCATTGGCGCTTCTCGCCCGGCGGCGCGGCGGCGCTGGTCCGCGACGTGGCGGAGTTCCGGCTGCTCTGGCTGGAATGCCCGGTCGCGGAGGCGAACCGCGCCGAGATCCGGCGCCTGCGCGGCATGGCGAACGATCGCGGCATGCGGCTGGCAGGGGCGGAGACGCTTGCGGGTCTGGCCGCCTATCGTCCGGTGATCGAGGCCGGCTGCTACGACGTGCTGATGCCCGACGTGAAGCATGCCGGCGGGGTCGAGGAGATCCGCCGCATCGCCGCGCTGGCCCAGACCGCGGGCGTCGAGATCGCGCCGCACAACCCGACGGGGCCGGTCTGCCACGCGCAGTCCGTCCACCTCTGCACCGTCATCCCGAACTTCCTGCTGCTCGAGGTGCAGTTCGGCGAGACGGAGCGGTTCTTCGACATGGTGGAGGGCGAATCGCTCCGCTTCCGCGACGGCGCGGCGCCGCTGCCGCGGGCGCCCGGGCTCGGCATAAGGCTTGGCGCCGGGCCGCATGCGCCCTGGCTGCGGATGGACCGGCCCTGGCTGGATCCGCGGCTCGGGTGAGCGCCGGCCGCGGCGCCGGTCAATCCACCACGCGCAGCCCGAGCCGCGCGATCACCGCATTCCAGCGCGCCGCCTCGCGCGCCTGATGCGTCGCGAAGGCAGCCGGCGAGGTACCGAGGATCTCGCTGCCCAAGGCATCGAGCGCGCCGCGCGCCGAGGGGTCGGATTCGATCGCCGCCCGGACGATCTCGGCCAGGCGCTCCGCCGCGCTGCGCGCGAAGCCGGCGGGCGCGACCATGCCGATCCACCACGCCGAGCGCATGCAGGTCGCGCGCCTGCGCCACCCGCCGCTGCGGCCAGCGTGCCGCCCGCGCCCGGCCTGTTCCCGACCAGGAAGGGCTGCCCGAAGGCTGCGGCGAGGTGCGGCGCGAGTCCGCGGGAGAGAAGGTCCGGCCCCGCACCGGGCGGCTGCGTGACGAGGAGACGCACCGCGCGCTGCGGCCAGGGCGCCTGCGCCAGGGCGCGGCGCGCGCCGATCACGCCGAGCGATGCACCGACGATCCGGCGCCGGCGCAGCGGGCCGAGCACGAGGCGCGAGGGCGAGCTGAATGCGGAGCGAGGGGACGCGGACATGGAACACTCCTTCCGGGATGCCGTTGACCCAGGGGTGGTGCTCCGCGCCATTATGGTTGTCGCGCTTGCGGGGCATGCGCATGCTGCCCCAGGAGACACCGTCCTGTTCATCACGGAGGCGCTGCCGGAGACTGGCCGTCACGGCCGTGGTCGGCGATGCGACGTCGCGAACCGCGGGGGCCCGGTTCGCGCGGTCCGGGTCCGGGCGCCTTGAGCGCCTGGGTCGGCTTCACCCTCGTCGCCGCGCTGTTCCAGTGCTGGCGGACGGCGCTGCAGCAGCGACTGCGCGGGGAGTTGTCGGTGAATGCGGCGGGGGTGGTGCGCTACCTCTATGGCGTGCCGGTCGGGCTCGGGCTGCTGCTGCTCTACGGGCTGGCCAGCGGCGATCCGTTGCCGGCGATGACCGGATGGGCGCTGGTGCTCTGCGCGATCGGGGGGCTGGCGCAGATCCTCGGCACCAACCTGCTGATCATGGCCTTCGGCTATCGCAACTTCGCGGTCGGCACGGCCTATGCGAAGACCGAGGCGGTGCAGGCGGCGATCGTGGCGACGGTGCTGCTCGGCGATCACCTCTCAGCGCTCGCGTGGCTCGGCATCGCGGTGGGCGTCGGCGGGGTGATCTACCTGTCCCTGGCGGGCCGGGGGACGGAGCCGAAGGACCTCCTGGACGGGCTGACCCAGCCGGCCGCGCTCTGCGGGATCGGCGCGGGGTTCCTGTTCGGGCTGACCGCCGTGCTGGTCCGCGCCGCCAACGGGGACATGCCGGCGGGCGACCCCATCCACAAGGCGCTGCTGATCCTGGTGGTGACCAACGCGCTGCAGACCCTGATGCAGGGCGCCTGGGTCGCCTGGCGGGAGCCGGCCTCGATCCGGCCGATCCTTGCGAGCTGGCGGAATTCCGCGCAGGTCGGGGCGCTGTCGGCGCTGGGCTCGGCCTGCTGGTTCTCGGCCTTCGCGCTCGCCCCGGTGGCGCTGGTGCGCGCGGTGGGGCAGGTGGAGATCCTGTTCACCCTCGCCTTCAGCCGCTTCTACCTGAAGGAGAAGGCGAAGCCCGCCGACCGCGCCGGCAGCCTGATCGTCGTCGCGGGCGTGGTGCTGGTGCTCCTGGGGAGCGGCTGAACCACCCACCAAGCCAGCCCAGAAGGCGTCACGCGACAGAACAAAGGGCGATCCCACGAGGATGCGGCCGCATGGCGGCCGCCGCGCCGCGACCAACCGTCTCGCCGGGCGCGCCATGCCTGCGGCGCGCCAGCCAAGCCCGCGGAGCGGGCGCCGGCGCCTGAGGCACGCAGCTGCGGCGTTTGAGGCCCCGTATATTGCCGCGCCGCAGCACGCATGGTAAGCGCCGCGCGCCGCTGCCGGGGGTGGCCTTGGGCCAGCTCCTGGCGCGCACCCCTCTGCCGCGCCGCCGATGGGCGCGCAGCCCAAGCACAGGACCGGGACCGCCTTGGCCTCCGCGACGAACGTCACCGCCTCGCAGCAGGCGCCGAACCCGACCGGGCTGTCGGAACGCTATGCCCTCGCCCTCCTCGGCGTGGCCGATGATCTGCGCCAGAAGGAGCCGGGGGCCCTGGACCGCGTGGCCGCGGACCTCGACCGTCTGGCCCGGCTCTGGTCCGAGGATGCGGGCTTCCGCGCCTTCATCGCGGATCCCCGTCTGGATTCGGCCGAACAGCGCCGCGGCGCCTTTGCCATCCTTGAAAAGGCCGGCATCGGGACCGAGGTGCGGAACCTGGTCGGGGTGCTGATCGCGAACCGCCGCCTCGGCCAGTTCCCGCAGGTGGCGGCCTCCTTCGGCGCGCTGCTCGCGGAGCGGCGCGGCCAGCAGACCGCCGCCGTGACCACCGCCCATCCGCTGTCGGACACGCAGCGCGCGCAGATCACCGCGCGGCTGACGGAGGCCGGCTTCTCGGGCGTGCGCCTGCAGGAAACCGTGGACCCCTCGCTTCTCGGGGGCCTCGTGATCCGCATCGGCTCGCGCCTCTACGACAATTCGATCAAGAGCAAGCTGCAGCGACTGCAGTACGCGATGAAGGGAGCTGCCTGACATGGAGATCCGCCCGGCCGAGATCTCGGAGATCCTGAAGCAGCAGATCGCGGGCTTCGACGCCGACGCGAACGTGGCCGAGATCGGCACCGTTCTGACCGTCGGCGACGGCATCGCGCGCGTCTACGGCCTGCAGAACGTCATGGCCGGCGAGCTGGTGGAGTTCCCCTCCGCCGGCCTCAAGGGCATGGCGCTGAACCTCGAGACCGACAACGTCGGCATCGTGATCTTCGGCGACGACAAGAGCGTGCGCGAGGGCGACACGGTCAGCCGCACCGGCTCGATCGTGGACGTGCCCGTCGGCAAGGGCCTGCTCGGCCGCGTCGTGGACGCGCTCGGCAATCCGATCGACGGCAAGGGCCCGATCGTCGCCGACAAGCGCACCCGCGTCGAGGTGAAGGCGCCCGGCATCATCCCGCGCAAGTCGGTGCATGAGCCGATGCAGACCGGCATCAAGGCGATCGACGCGCTGATCCCGATCGGCCGCGGCCAGCGCGAGCTGGTGATCGGCGACCGCCAGACCGGCAAGACCGCCGTCATCCTCGACACCATCATCAACCAGAAGCCGATCAACGCCGGCGACGACGAGTCGAAGAAGCTCTACTGCATCTACGTCGCCATCGGCCAGAAGCGCTCCACCGTTGCCCAGCTGGTCAAGACGCTCGAGGAGAACGGCGCGCTCGAGTACTCGATCATCGTCGCGGCGACCGCGTCGGATCCGGCGCCGATGCAGTTCCTCGCCCCCTACACCGGCTGCGCGATGGGCGAGTTCTTCCGCGACAACGCGATGCATGCGGTCATCTTCTACGACGACCTGTCCAAGCAGGCCGTCGCCTACCGCCAGATGTCGCTGCTGCTGCGCCGCCCGCCGGGACGCGAGGCCTATCCGGGCGACGTGTTCTACCTGCACTCCCGCCTGCTCGAGCGTGCGGCGAAGATGAACGACGATTTCGGCGCGGGCTCGCTGACGGCGCTGCCGGTGATCGAGACGCAGGCCGGCGACGTCTCCGCCTACATCCCGACCAACGTGATCTCGATCACGGACGGCCAGATCTTCCTTGAGACGGAGCTCTTCTTCAAGGGCATCCGGCCCGCGGTGAACGTCGGCCTTTCGGTGTCGCGCGTGGGCTCCGCGGCGCAGATCAAGGCGATGAAGCAGGTGGCGGGCAAGATCAAGCTCGAGCTCGCGCAGTACCGCGAGATGGCGGCCTTCGCGCAGTTCGCCTCCGACCTCGACGCGACGACGCAGGCGCTGCTGGCGCGTGGCGCGCGGCTGACCGAGCTGCTGAAGCAGCCGCAGTACAAGCCGGTTCCGGTCGAGGAGCAGGTGGCGGCGATCTTCGCCGGCACGCGCGGCTATCTCGACCGCATCCCGGTGAACAAGGTCGGCGAGTTCGAACGGCGTATGCTGTCCGAGCTGAAGTCGCGCGCGCCGGAGATCCTGACCTCGATCCGCACCGACCGCGAGATCAAGAAGGATGTCGAGGGCAAGCTGACCGCCTTCCTCGACGACTTCGCGAAGTCCTTCGGCTGATCAGGGCGGCGGGTCCAGCGACATGCCCAGCCTGAAGGCCCTGCGCGGTCGGATCAACAGCGTGAAGTCCACGCGGAAGATCACGCAGGCGATGAAGATGGTCGCGGCGGCGAAGCTCCGCCGCGCCCAGAGCCAGGCGGAAGCCGCGCGCCCCTATGCCGAGCGCATGGCGCGCATGCTCGCCTCCCTCGGCGCGAGCGTCGCCGGCTCCCCTGACGCGCCGCGGCTGCTGGTCGGCAGCGGGCAGGAGCAGGTCTATCTGCTCGTCGTGGTCACCGCGGACCGCGGCCTGGCGGGCCCGTTCAACACCAATGCCGGCCGCTTCGCGCGCAACCGCATCCGTGCGCTGGAAGCGGAAGGCAAGACGGTCAAGGTGCTGTCGGTCGGCCGCAAGGGCGCGGCCTTCCTGAAGCGCGAATTCGCCCGGCTGGTCGTCGGCGAGATCAGCTTCATGGGCAAGAAGCGGATCGGCTTCGACGACGCCTCCGAGGTCGCCGACCGCATCACCGCGATGCTCGAGGCCGGCGAGTTCGACGTCTGCGAGCTCATCTACAACCGCTTCCAGTCGGTGATCACGCAGATCCCGACCGCGCAGCGCCTGATCCCGGCGCCGCTGCCGGAAGCCCAGCCCGAGGCGGCGTCCGGCGCGCAGGCACTGTACGAATACGAACCGGCGGAGGAGGAGATCCTCTCCACCCTGCTGCCGCGCAACCTGGCGATCCAGGTCTATCGCGCGCTTCTGGAGAACAATGCCGGCTTCTACGGCAGCCAGATGAACGCGATGGACAACGCCACGCGCAACGCCGGCGAGATGATCAACAAGCTCACGCTCAACTACAACCGCACGCGACAGGCCAACATCACCAAGGAGCTGATCGAGATCATCTCCGGTGCCGAGGCGGTCTGAGGAGATTCCGGCCATGAAGAACAACGTCGGCAAGGTGACGCAGGTCCTGGGCGCGGTCGTGGACGTGCAGTTCCCGAACGACCTGCCCTCCATCCTGAACGCGCTGACCGTGAAGATCGAGGACCGCACGCTGGTCCTCGAGGTCGCGCAGCACCTCGGCGAGCGCACGGTGCGCACCATCGCCATGGACACGACGGACGGCCTCGTCCGCGGGTCGGAGGTGGTGGACACGGGCGCGGGCATCTCCGTGCCGGTCGGCAACGGCACGCTGGGTCGCATCCTGAACGTCATCGGCGAGCCGATCGACGAGCGCGGGCCGGTGACCACCGAGAAGTCCTACACCATCCACCGCGAGGCGCCGCCCTTCGACGAGCAGGCGACCAGCGCGGAGATCCTGGTCACCGGCATCAAGGTCATCGACCTGCTCGCGCCCTACCTGAAGGGCGGCAAGATCGGCCTGTTCGGCGGCGCCGGCGTCGGCAAGACGGTGACCATCCAGGAGCTGATCAACAACGTCGCGAAGGCGCATGGCGGCGTGTCGGTCTTCGCCGGCGTCGGCGAGCGCACGCGCGAGGGCAACGACCTCTACCACGAGATGGTCGATGCCGGCGTCATCAAGCTCGGCGAGGGCACGACCGAGGGCTCCAAGGTGGCGCTCGTCTACGGCCAGATGAACGAGCCGCCGGGCGCGCGCGCGCGCGTGGCGCTGTCGGGCCTGTCGATGGCGGAGTACTTCCGCGACGAGCAAGGGCAGGACGTGCTCTTCTTCATCGACAACATCTTCCGCTTCACCCAGGCGGGCGCCGAGGTGTCGGCGCTGCTCGGCCGCATCCCCTCCGCGGTCGGCTACCAGCCGACGCTGGCGACCGACATGGGCGCGCTGCAGGAGCGCATCACCAGCACGAAGAAGGGCTCGATCACCTCGGTGCAGGCGATCTACGTGCCCGCCGACGACCTGACCGACCCGGCGCCCGCGACCTCCTTCGCGCACCTCGACGCCACCACCGTGCTGTCGCGCTCCATCGCGGAGATGGCGATCTTCCCGGCGGTGGACCCGCTCGACTCCACCTCGCGCGGCCTCGACCCGCGCGTGGTGGGCGAGGAGCACTACCGCGTGGCGCGCGAGACGCAGCGCATCCTGCAGACCTACAAGTCGCTGCAGGACATCATCGCGATCCTCGGGATGGACGAGCTCTCGGAAGAGGACAAGCTGGTCGTGGCGCGCGCGCGCAAGATCCAGCGCTTCCTCTCCCAGCCCTTCCACGTCGCCGAGGTCTTCACCGGCACGCCGGGCGTCTTCGTGAAGCTCGAGGACACGATCCGCAGCTTCGCGGGCATCGTCGCCGGCGAGTACGACCACCTGCCGGAAGCCGCCTTCTACATGGTCGGCACGATCGAGGACGCAGTGAAGAAGGCGGAGAGCCTGAAGGCGGCGGCGTAAGCGCCGCTGCCCTCTAACGCCGGGCGGCGGCTCCGCCGCCTTGGCTCGCCGCACTGGCGGCAGGCCGCATTCGCGGCCTCGGCCGGCTTCGCCGGCCGCAGGTCTGACACTCTAAGGGGGTTTTCTTGGCGACCTTCCAGCTCGAACTCGTCAGCCCCGAGAAGCTGCTGCTGAGCCGCGCCGTCGAGATGGCGGTGCTGCCGGCCGCGGAGGGCGAGATGGGCGTCATGCCCGGCCACGCGCCGATGATCGTCGCACTCCGCGGCGGCGTCATCACGGTGCGGGAGAACGGCCAGGTCACCGACCGCCTCTTCGTCGGCGGCGGCTTCGCCGAGGTGACGCCGGAACGCTGCACCGTGCTGGCCGACGAGGCGACGCCCGTCGCGCAGCTCTCCCGCGCCGATGCGGAGCTGCGCATCCGCGAGGCCGAGGCCGCCTACGCGGCGGCGGCGAACGACACGCCGGAAAAGCGCGACGCGGCGATGGCGAAGCTGGTCTCCGCCCGCGCGATGCTCGGCGCCGCCGAGGCCGCCTGACCCCGACTTCAAGGACGGGTGCTTGAATCCGGAAGCCGTCCGCAAGACATAGGGCTGCGGACGGCTTTCGCGTCTTCGGGGGAACCATGAAGCACTGGCGCATCGAGCAGGTGGCCTGGGACCGGTTCGACCCGTCCAAGGTGGATCCCGGTCTCGTCCCGCTGGTCAAGGCCGCCGCGATGGTGGAGCGCAACGGCGACGATTACGCGCTCTACCTTAATTCCGTCTTCCGCGACGATCCGGACTTCCAGCAGGCTGCCGACAACTGGGCCGTCGAGGAGGTCCAGCATGGCGAGGCGCTGGGCAAGTGGGCGACGCTCGCGGACCCGTCCTGGGATTTCCGCGCGGCCTTCGCCCGCTACCGCGAGAGCTTCAAGATCGACACCAAGGCCGACGCGTCGATCCGCGGCAGCCGCACCGGCGAGCTGATCGCGCGCTGCATGGTGGAGACCGGGACCAGCAGCTACTACACCGCCCTCGGCGAGGGGACCGAGGAGCCGGTGCTGAAGGAGGTCTGTCGCCTGATCGCGGCGGACGAGTACCGGCACTTCAAGCTCTTCTACGACCACATGAAGCGCTACCTCGCGCGCGAGAACCTGTCCTTCCTCCAGCGCTTCCGCGTCGCGATGGGCCGCATCGGCGAGAGCGAGGACGACGAGCTCGCCTACGCCTATCACTGCTCGAACTTCGGGCCCGACACGCCCTATGACCATGACCGCTGCATCGCGGGCTACATGGGCCGCGCCATGGGCTACTACCGCTTCCGCCACGTCGAACGCGGCATGGGCATGATCTTCAAGTCCATCGGCCTCGAGCCACGCGGCCGCCTGTCCGACCTCGCCGCCAAGGGCGCCTGGCGCTACCTGCAATGGCGCCGCGACCGCCTGCACGCAGCACTCGTCGCGAACGAGAACGCCACGGCGGCGCCACGCGTGGCGGCGGCCTGACATCACTCAGGCGGCTGTGGGCTTGGGGGCCATTCCGCCCCCTGGTGCCCTGTCGCGGCTTTGCCGCGACAGGATGGGCCAAGCGTAGCGGATGAGGACCTCCTCCGGGGTCCCCGCGCCGATGCGGCGCCAGACGCCGTAGGCGTGCGGCGACGCAACGTCGTGGGGAGCTAAGCCGTCGGCAGCCGCACGATGAAGCGCGCGCCGGTGATGCGGCCCTCGGCGTCGCGCCGGTTCTCCGCGGCGATGCGCCCGCGCAGCCCCTCCACGATCTGCCGCGAGATGGACAGGCCCAGGCCCGAATGCTGGCCGAAGCGTTCGCCGCTCGGGCGTTCGCTGTAGAAGCGGTCGAAGATGCTCTCGAGCTTCGCCTCGGGGATGCCCGGCCCTTCATCCTCCACCGTGAACTCGACGGTGGCGCCGAGCGGGCGCGTGCGCACCGTGACCTTCCCGCCCGGTGGGCTGAAGGAGACGGCATTGCCGATGAGGTTGCGGAAGACCTGCACGATGCGGCCTTCGACGCCGCGCACGACGAGGCCTTCAAGCGGTCCCTCGATCTCCACCGCCGGGTCGTCCGCGTCGCGCGTCGCGGCGTGCAGCTCGGCCAGCGCGCCGAGGATCGGGCCGACATCCACCGGCTGGGCCACGGTGCGCGACAGCTCCGCATCCACCTTGGAGCTGTCGGCGATGTCGTTGATCAGGCGGTCCATCCGCACCGCGTCGTCGGAGATGATCTGGAGCAGGCGGCGCTGCTTCGGCGGGTCCTCGATCCGGCGCAGCGTCTCGATCGCGCTGCGGACGGAGGTCAGCGGGTTGCGCAGCTCATGCGCGACGTCCGCCGCGAAGCGTTCATTGGCGTCGATGCGCGCCCAGAGCGCGCGCGCCGCGGCCTGCAGGTCGCGCGCGAGCACGCCGATCTCATCGTCGCGCACCAGCAGCGGCTTCGGCACGGATCCGCCACGGCCTTCGCCCTCGCGCATCGCCGCCGCCGATTGCGCCAGCTGCAGGATCGGCGTGGCCAGCGTCCGCGCCAGGTAATAGGACGCCAGCACCGTGAGCAGCAGCGCGAGCCCGAACAGCGCGAGGACGGAGACGCGGATCTCCAGCAGCCGCTGGTCCACCTCCCGTGCCTCGCGCGTCAGCAGCACGATGCCGACCGTGGTCGCGCCGCGCCGTGCGGGCTCCGCGACGGAGACGAGCAGCCGGCCCTCAGCGGTGCGGCGGATATAGGGCCGTACGCCGCCTTCCAGCGCCAGGCGCAGCTCTTCCCGCCGATCGCCGCTCGCCGCGCCGCCGAATTCAGGCTGCCAGTCGAAGGAGGGCGCGTCAGGGTTCACGTCCACCGTCACGCCCTGGCGCGTGTCGCGCGGCAGCACGGCAAGGATGCGGTCATAGAGCCCGCCGATCGTCCCCGCGACGGCGCCGCGAGGCTCGGGCGGCGGCAGCGGCTCCGTCACGATGGCGCCGCCCGGGCCTTCCCGCACGCGGCTGTCGGCGACCAGCAGGCCGGTGCTGTCGAAGAGCCGCGCTTGGGTGTTGGGCGAGGGCTCGACCAGCCGCCGCAACAGCGGCCGCGCGGTTTCCGGGACCAGCACGGTCCGGTCGTCACGCGTGCGCGTCGCGGCTTCCGCGATGCCGCCGGCATAGATGCGCGCCTGGGTTCGCAGGGCCTCCACCTCGGCGGCGAGCAGGCCGTTCTGGTACTGGTCGAGGTAGAGCAGGGCGGCGGCGAGCAGCGCCGGCGGCAGGGCGTTCAGCAACAGGATGCGGCGCAGCAGCGGCGACAGCCACCGCCGCCGCTCCGGTTCGGTCCTGCCGCGTGTCAGCGGCGCGCCGCTCGCGTCCGGCATGCCTCGTCCTGCCTGGGAGACGACAGGCTAGCCCGCGCCGCGCGGCGCGGCCACAGCCGGGCGCGGTTCAGGCCTCCTTGTAACGATAGCCGAGGCCGTAGAGCGTCTCGATCTGGCCGAAATCGTTGTCCACCTGGCGGAACTTCTTGCGGACGCGCTTCACGTGGCTGTCGATGGTGCGGTCGTCCACGTAGATGTTCTCGCCATAGGCGGCGTCGATCAGCTGGTCGCGGTTCTTGACCATGCCCGGCCGCACCGCCAGCGCCTTCACCAGCAGGAATTCCGTGACGGTCAGCTGCACCTGCTGGCCCTTCCAGACGCAGGTGTGCTTCGTCTCGTCCAGCACGAGGTCGCCGCGGGAGATGATGCCGCCCGCGGGCGTGCCGCTGCCCTCGGCGCGCGACGCCTCGTTCCGGCGCAGCAGGGCGCGGATGCGTTCCAGCAGCAGGCGCTGGCTGAAGGGCTTGGTGATGTAGTCGTCGGCGCCGAGCCGCAGGCCCATCAGCTCGTCGAGCTCGTCGTCCTTGCTGGTCAGGAAGATCACCGGCAGGGCGCTGCGCTGGCGCAGCCGCTGCAGCAGCTCCATCCCGTCCATTCGCGGCATCTTCACGTCGAGCACCGCGAGGTCCGCCGGGCGCGCCAGCAGGCCCTGCAGCGCCGATTCGCCGTCGGTGTAGGTGCGGACCTGGAACCCCTCCTGCTCGAGCGTCATGGAGACGGAGGTCAGGATGTTGCGGTCGTCGTCCACGAGCGCGATGGTGGCTGGCACGGTGGGCACTCCTTCGACCCGGGTGGCGTTCGGGTCAGTCGCCACCCTGGCGGCCAATTGTGGCAAAGACGGGTCGTACACCCGGAGGCGATATGGCGACGGAAGGGCTCGGCTTCGAGGCGCGCAGGCTGATCCGGGGTGGGGCCTCGGCCACGCTGGCCACCAGCGCGGAGGGCCTGCCCTTCGGATCGCTGGTCACGCCGGCCGCTTCTGGCGACCTCTCGCTCCTGCTGCTGCTCTCCTCGCTGTCGGAGCACACGCGGCACCTTCGGGCGGAACCGCGCTGCTCGCTGCTCTTCGTCGGCACGCCCGAAAGTGCCAACCCGCAGACCGCGCCTCGCGTAACCGTGACCGGCCTGGCCGAGCCCGTGCCGGCGGAGGAGGTGCCGTCGCTCAAGGCGCGTTGGCTCGCGCGGCATCCCTATGCCGCCTTCTACGCGGATTTCGGCGACTTCGCGCTGTGGCGGATCCGGCCCGGCGGCGCGCTGCTGGTCGGCGGCTTCGCACGGGCGACGCGGCTGCGCCTTGCCGACCTGCTGCCCGACCCGGCGGCGGTGGCGGCGCTGGCGGGGGCCGAAGCGGAGATCATCGGCCATGTGAACGACGACCACGCCGATGCGGTGGAGGCGATCGCGACCGGCCTGCACGGCGCCGCGCCGGGCGCATGGCGGCTCGTCGCGGTGGACATGGATGGCTGCGACCTCGCGCTTGAGGAGAGCGTGCTGCGCCACCATTGGCCCGCCCCGGTGGCCGATGCGGATGGCGTGCGGACCGCGCTGATCCGCGCCGCGCGCGAGGGGCGAAGCCGCGCCGGGGCGTGAGCCTCTCACGCGGAGTGCATTGCAGCACAAGCGGTTGTCACCCGTCGCGATCGCTGTTCGCATTGCGGACGCGCACTTAGCCGCCCTAATTCTGCCGCCCTGGCCCGGCACCTGACGGGCACTGGCTGGCGCGCCCGATTCTGCGCCATGCCCATCCGGAGGGAGCTTGATGACGTCCCACACTGCGCTTTCGGGCACCGGCGTGGCCGGCCCCGCGGTCATCCATGCCAACCTGACCGCGGCGAACCTGGTGGCGCATGCGCTGCGGCGCGGGGAAGGGCGTCTGTCGGCGGACGGGGCCTTCATGGCCGTCACCGGCCAGCACACCGGCCGCTCCGTCCAGGACAAGTTCGTCGTGGACGACCCGGAGGTCCATGACGCCATCTGGTGGGGCAAGATCAACCAGCCCATGCCGCCGGCGAAGTTCGCCGGCTTCAGCGGCAAGGTCCGCACCTGGCTCGGACAGCAGCCGGAGCTCTTCGCGCAGGACCTCTATGCCGGCGCCGATCCGGCGCACCGCATCCGTGTCCGGCTGGTCACGACGAATGCCTGGCACGCGCTGTTCGCGCGCAACATGTTCATCCGCCCGCCGAAGGCGGAGCTCGACGGCTTCGCGCCGGACTTCACCATCCTGCATGCGCCGGAGTTCGACGCGACGCCGGAGGAGGATGGCTGCCGCACCTCCACCCTCATCGCGCTGAGCTTCGCGAAGCGCGTGATCTGCATCGCCGGCACGAGCTATGCGGGCGAGATCAAGAAGTCGATCTTCACCGTGATGAACTGGCTGCTGCCGGAGCGCGGCGTGCTGCCGATGCATTGCAGCGCCAATGTCGGCCGCGGCGGCGACGCGGCGCTGTTCTTCGGCCTGTCGGGCACCGGCAAGACGACGCTGTCGAGCGACCCCGAGCGTGCGCTGGTCGGCGACGACGAGCATGGCTGGTCGGACAGCGGCATCTTCAACTTCGAGGGCGGCTGCTACGCCAAGGTCATCAAGCTGTCGAAGGAGGCCGAGCCGCAGATCTGGGATGCCTCCCACCGCTTCGGCGCGGTGCTGGAGAACGTGATCTCCGATGCGGACGGGAACCTCGACCTCGACGACAACCGCCTGACCGAGAACACGCGCAGCTGCTACCCGATCGAGTTCATCCCTAACACGGTGGCGGACGGCCGCGCGGGCAAGCCGAAGACGGTGGTGATGCTGACGGCGGATGCCTTCGGCGTGCTGCCGCCGATCGCAAAGCTGACGCCGGCGCAGGCGATGTACCACTTCCTCTCGGGCTACACGGCGCGCGTCGCGGGGACCGAGAAGGGGCTAGGCAAGGAGCCGCAGGCGACGTTCAGCACCTGCTTCGGAGCGCCCTTCCTGCCGCGCCATCCGGAGGTCTATGGCCGCATGCTGGCCGACCGCATCGCGCGCGACGGCGCCCAGGTGTGGCTGGTGAACACCGGCTGGACCGGCGGGGCCTACGGCACCGGCAAGCGGATGAGCATCGCGCACACCCGCGCGCTGCTGCGCGCCGCGCTGGACGGCAGCCTGGCGAAGGCCGAATTCGTGCGCGATCCCTTCTTCGGCCTGATGATGCCGAAGGCGGTGCCGGGCATCCCGAGCGAGGTGCTGAACCCGCGCGAGACCTGGGCCGACAAGGACGCCTATGACCGGCAGGCGAAGCACCTCGTCTCGCTGTTCGAGAAGAACTTCGAGACCTTCGCGGGCGCGGTCGGCGAGGACGTCAAGGCAGCCGCGATCCGCGCGGCGGCGTGATCTCCCCACGACGTCGCTTCGCGACGCCCCGGGGACCCCTCGTGGGCGCCTGACCCCCGTGGCTGGCTCATCCTCCCGCGGCGAAGCCGCGGGAGGGCACCGGGGGCGGATCTGGCCGAGGCCAGCGGCTCCCCTTCCATCAGTTGGTCCAAATAGGCAGGCGCATGCCCCTCGACGACACGAATCGCCGCCGCGGCCGCGGCGAGGGTCCGCCGCCGGCGCGCAACGTGCTCGGCGGCGTGCTGCTGCCCTGCTCGGTCGCGCCGCTCACCGGCTTCTTCCGCGACGGCTGCTGCAACACTGGGCCGCACGACATCGGCCTGCACGTCGTCTGCGCGGAGATGACGGCCGAGTTCCTCGCCTTCTCGACCTCGCGCGGCAACGATCTCTCCACGCCGCGGCCGGAATACGGCTTCGCCGGCCTCAAGCCCGGCGACCGGTGGTGCCTCTGCGCCGCACGGTGGGAGGAGGCGCGCGAAGCCGGCGCGGCGCCCCGCGTGCTGCTCGAGGCGACGCATGTCGCGGCGCTGCAGGTGGTGGAGCTGGAACACCTCCGGGCCCACGCGCTCGACGCCCCCTGAACCGGGGAGGCGCGCCGGACGTTCCCGCTACGTCAGGGCAGGAGGCGTCCGATGCCGGCACGTCTGAAGCGGGGCGGCTCCCCCGCGACCGTCTCGGAGAACATCAAGGAACTCGTCCATGACTGGGAGAAGGACGGGACCATCGGCAACAGCCATCCGGAGACCAAGGACAAGGCCGTGAAGCAGGCCGTCGCCATCGCGCTCGGCAAGGCCAGGCGCACCGCCCGCGGGAAGACCAGGCCCAAGCCCCCGCCGAAGGGCACGCCGAGCGCCGTGAAGAAGGCGGCGCGCCGGAAGCCCTGAGCTACCGCCTGCGCGCCTCCGGCAGCGCCGCGGCGAGCGCCGTCGCGGTCATGAACACCGCCGCCAGCACGAAGACGGCGGAGGGATACCCGCCATCCATCAGCCAGCCGAACAGCAGCGGCGAGACGATGCCGCCGATGTTGAAGCCGGTGGAGACGACGCCGAAGGCCGCCCCCGCCTGGCCCGGCGGTGCCGCGGCGCGCACCATCATGTCGCGCGACGGCATGCACAGCCCGCTCAGCACGCCTGCCAAGCCGAGCAGCGCGACGACCGCGATCCCCGGCGCCGGCAGCGCGACGACGCAGAGCGTCGCGACCGCCGCCGCCGCGAAGCCCGCGCCGGCCACCAGCCCGTGCCGCGAGGTGCGGTCCGCGAGCCTGCCGCCGAGCAGCACGCCGACCGCCGAGCCGACGAGGAACGCGGTCAGCGCGGCGCTCGCCGTCCCGAGCGTCAGCCCCGGCCCCGCCACCAGCGCCGCCACCGCGAAGCCGTTCAGCCCGCCGATGGACAGCGCGATGAGCACGAAGAAGCCGGTGAGTCCGAGGATCGCCGGGTTCAGCACGCGCGGCGCGCCTTCCTTCGCCTTCGGCTTCGCCGCGACCGTGTCGGGCGGGCAGGCAGTCCAGACATAGGCGGCCGCCGCGAAGGCGATCAGCGCCGCGCCGGCTACCGCGCCCTGCGCGCCGAAGGCGGCCGCCAGCGCCAGCATCGTCGCCGGCGCCGCGGCGCCGCCCGCATAGCCGGCGAAGGTGTGCCAGGAGAAGGCGCGCCCCATCCGCGGCGCGCCGATGCGCCCGCCGAGGATCGCGTAATCCGCCGGGTGGTAGACGGCATTCGCCAGCCCCGCGACGGCCGCCGCCGCGATCATCCAGGCGTAGCCGCCGAAGGCCGCGAAGCCGGCATAGCCGAGCCCGCCGATCGCCAGCCCCGCCGCGAGCACGCGCCGCGCGCCGATGCGGTCCACCAGGAATCCGACCGGCGCCTGGGTGAAGGCGGAGACGAGGCTGAACACGGTGATCGCCAGCCCGAGCTCCACGAAGCCGACGCCCAATCCCTCGCGCAGCAGCGGGAAGAGCGGCGGGAAGACGAGCATGTGGAAATGGCTGACGGCATGCGCGACCGCGACGGCGAGCAGCGTCTGCCGCTCGCCCGAGGTCCAGCCCGCTTCCGCCGGAAGAGCCGTGGTGCTCATCCGTGTTCACGCATCCGACTCAGACCTCCGGTGTTCGCCGCTTCGCGTCTGCGCCCTCCGGTCATCGGATGCGTCAATGCGCCTCCGCCCAGGACCGGCCGTGCCCGACCTCGACGGCGAGCGGGACGGAGAGTTCCGCCGCCCCCTCCATCACGCGCCGGACCAGCGCGGCCGTGGCCTCCACCTCCGCCTCCGGCACCTCGAAGACGAGCTCGTCATGCACCTGCAGCAGCATGCGCGCGCCCAGCCCGGCATCGCGCAGGGCATGCGGCAGGCGCACCATGGCGCGCTTGATGATCTCGGCCGCGCCGCCCTGGAAGGGCGCGTTGATCGCGGCACGTTCCGCGCCGGCGCGGCGCGCGGGATCCTTCGACGCGATCTCGGCGACCCAGAGCTTGCGGCCGAAGGGCGTCTCCACGAAGCCGCGGGTGCGCGCATCCTCCTTGAACCGCTCCATGCAGTCGCGGATGCCGGGGTACTGCGCGAAATAGGCGTCGATGATGCCGCGCGCCTCGCCCGGCCCGATGCCGAGCCGCGCCGCCAGGCCGAAGGCCGACATGCCGTAGATGATGCCGAAGTTGATCGTCTTCGCGCGCCGCCGCGCCTCCTTGTCCACCTTATCGGGCGGCAGGCGGAAGATGTCGGCCGCGGTGCGGCTGTGGATATCCTCGCCCTTGGCGAAGGCCTCCTTCAGGCTCGGCACGTCGGCGACATGCGCCAGGATGCGCAGCTCGATCTGGCTGTAGTCGGCCGCGATCAGCAGGTGCCCGGGCTCGGCGACGAAGGCGGTGCGGATGCGGGCACCTTCCTCGGTGCGGATCGGGATGTTCTGCAGGTTCGGCTCGGTCGAGGAGAGCCGGCCGGTCGAGGTCACCGCCATCGCGAAGTCGGTGTGCACGCGCCCCTGCGCATCCGCCTTCTGCGCGAGCGCATCCACATAGGTCGATTTCAGCTTCTGGATCTGGCGGTGCTGCAGCGCGAGCCGGGCGAGCTCCACGCCCTTCGCCGCCAGCTCCTCCAGCACCGTGACATCGGTGCTCCAGGCGCCGGTCAGCTTGCTGCGCTTGCCACCCGGCAGCTTCATCTCGTCGAACAGGATCTCGCCCAGCTGCTTCGGCGAGCCGACGTTGAAGGGCCGCCCCGCGGCGGCATGGATGCGCGTCTCGTAGTCGGCGAGCTTCGAGGTGAAATCCTCGCCGATCCGCGCCAGCTCGGCACGGTCCACCTTGATGCCGGCGAGCTCCATGTCGCGCAGCACGCCGACCATCCGGCGCTCCACCCCCTCATAGAGCGCGAGCGCGCGCTCGGCGCGCAGCCTCGGCTTGAGGGCCGCCCAGAGCCGGAGCGTGACGTCCGCGTCCTCAGCCGCATAGGCCGTCGCCTTGTCGAGCGGCACGCGACTGAAGGGGATGCGCCCGCGCCCGGTGCCGGTGACGCTGTCGTAGCTGATCGGTGCATGCCCGAAATGCAGCTGCGCCAGCTCGTCCATCCCCTGCCCGTGCCGGCCGGCATCCATGGCGTAGGAGATCATCATGCTGTCGTCGATCGGCGCGACGGCGATGCCGCCATTCTCCGGCCGGCACAGCACCTCGAGATCGTATTTGGCGTTGTGCAGCACCTTGAGCACCGACGGGTCCTCAAGCAGCGGGCGCAGCTCGGCCAGCGCCGCCTCGGCATCCACCTGCTCCGGCCGTCCCGCGCCCATCAGGTCGCCGCTGCCCTCGTGCCGCAGCGGCACGTAGCAGGCCACCCCCGGCGCGGTCGCGATGGACAGCCCGACCAGCGTTGCCTTCAGCGCATCGAGGCTGTCCGTCTCGGTGTCGAAGCCGATGACGCCGGCCTCGCGCGACGCCGCGATCCAGCGCCGCAGCGACTCCATTGTCGTCACCGTCTCATAGGGCCCGAAGGGCGCGTCCTGCGGCGCGGCGGCGGGCGCGGCCTGTTCCACCGCGGCCGGGCGGTTGCCGCGCGCACCGGCCGCACCGTCCCCGAAGCCCAGGCGCGCGAGCAGGCTGCGGAAGCCGTTCTCCCGCAGGAACTTCTCGAGCGCGGCGGGGGCGGGCGGCTTCGCCGTCAGCTCCGGGATCGGCACCGGCAGCGGCGCATCGGCGTCGAGCTGCACCAGCCGGCGGCTGATCCGCGCCTTCTCCGCATTCTGCTCCAGCGCCTCGCGCCGCTTCGGCTGCTTGATCCTCGCCGTGCTCGCCAGCAGGGTCTCGAGGTCGCCGAACTCGGTGATGAGCTGCGCCGCGGTCTTGATGCCGATACCCGGCACGCCCGGCACGTTGTCGGTCGAATCGCCGGCCAGCGCCTGCACCTCGACGACCTTGGCCGGCGGCACGCCGAACTTCTCGATCACCTCCGGCTCGCGGATCGGCTTCTGCTTGATGGGGTCGAGCATCTCGACGTCCGGCCCGATGAGCTGCATCAGGTCCTTGTCGGAGGAGACGATGGACACCGTCCCGCCCTCGGCCGCGAAGGCCTTGGCATAGGCGGCGATCATGTCGTCCGCCTCGAAGCCCGGTTGCTCGATCTTCGCGACGCCGAGCGCCTCCGTCGCCTCGCGCACCAGGCCGAATTGCGGCACGAGCTCGGGCGGCGGTTCCGGCCGGTGCGCCTTGTAGTCGGGGTAGAGCTCGTTGCGGAAGGTCGTGCGGGCGCTGTCGAAGACCACGGCGATGTGGCTCGAGGCGTGCTTCGCGAGGAACTGCGAGAGCAGCTGCGTGAAGCCATAGACCGCGTTCACCGCCGTGCCGTCCGGCCGCGTCATCGGCGGCAGGGCGTGGAAGGCGCGGAAGATGTAGCCCGACCCGTCGATCAGGATCAGGCGCCTGCCCCCCGGCGCGGCGTCCGTTCCGCGCGCCTCGGCCGGCGCCTCAGTGATGACCGTCGTCACCCGCGCCCTCGGCCAGAACGTAGGTGCGCGAGCAATAGGGGCAGGTCACCTGCTGGTCCTCGATGCGCAGATAGACCAGCGGATGGCCGAGCGCGCCGCCCCCGCCGTCGCATCCGACGGTGCGGGTGGTGACGCTGTGGTGGTCTTCCGGCGTCACGCCGGGGATCTCGACCGGCGTGTAGCCCGTCTGGTCCGGGTCGCGCATCTGCATCCCTTGGTCTTGGCGCGCGGAAGATAGGGGCGGGGGCGGGATCAGGCCAGACGCCTTGCCGCGCCCTCAGCCCGGACGCCAATCCCGCGCGCCTTCAGGCCAGATGCTTGTTCCCGCGCGCCCTCAGGCCAGACCCTTGCGCCGCGCGCCCTCAGGCGCGACCGGCCGCCCGCCGCTGGTCATAGGCGCGGGCGTGCAGCACTGCGAGGGCATGCAGGTCGTCGGGCACCCCCGCGCGCCGCGCGACGTCCAGCAGCCAGGCGAGGATGTGCTCCGCTTCGGTCCGCCCGCCGGCCTCGAGGTCGCGAAGCATCGACGCGGTGTAGGTGCTCGCCGCGTCCGAGAACAACGCGCGGTAGTTCTCCATGAAGGCCGGCGTCATGACATGACCCTCCGCCGCCGCGATCGCCGCGTTGCGCTCCAGCAGCGTGAGCAGGAACTCCCCGCCGCCGGCGCGCACGATCTCGCCGACGCTCGCCCGCATCAGCACCGTGCCGGCCGCGACGGTGCCGAGATGGACGAGCTTCTCCCACATCCGGCGCCCGATATCGGGCACCGCCTCCGCCTCTAGGCCGCGCGTCCTGCCCAGCGCCGCCGCAAGTGCCGCGGCGCGGCCGTCCATGCGCCCGTCCTGCTCGCCGAAGGTCAGCCAGCGCCAGTCGCCGAGGTGCCTCACGACCCCCTCGGGCGTGAGCGTCGCCGCGCATTTCGCGAGGCCTCCCCAGACGCGGTCGCGGCCGAAGGCCGTGGTCAGCGTCTCGACATGCGCCATGCCATTGAGGATCGGCAGCACGCAGGCCCCGGCTTCGACGGCGGGCCGGATCGCCTCCATCGCGCTGTCGAGGTCATAGGCCTTGCAGGAGAGCAGCACGACGTCGAAGCCAGGCCCGGCGCGGTCCGTCGTCGTGACGGGCCGCCGGATGTCGCCGAGCGGGCTCTCCACCACCAGCCCATCACGCGCCAGTTGCGCCGCGCGCCGCGGGCGCACGAGGAAGGCGACGTCGAGGCCCCGCTCCAGCGCCCGCCCTCCGAAATAGCCGCCGAGCGCCCCGGCGCCGAGCACGAGCATCCGCACGTCGCTCTCCCTTTCGTAATCCTCAGGTGCAACGGGGACATACGCGCGTTACATCTGCGGGGCCATATCGGAACCCCGATGCGCCGCCTGCCCCTGCTTGCAACCATTGCCGTGCTGTTCGCTGCCGCCGCCTGGTGGGCGGCGACGCCCGCCGCGATGGGCTGGATCCCCGCCCTGCCGGGCTGGGCCGGCGGCGCGAACGCCGAAGGGCCGCGGCTGCGCATGGCCGAGGCCGATCGCGGCCCGATCACCGCCGTCGTCGCCGCCACCGGCACGGTGAACCCGGTGCTGTCCGTGCAGGTGGGTAGCCAGCTCTCCGGCCAGATCCGCGAACTCTTCGCCGACTTCAACACCCGCGTCACCGCCGGGCAGGCCGTCGCGCGGCTCGACACCCGCTCCATCGAGGCGCGGCAGGCCGCAGCGCGCGCCGACCTCCAGGCCGCCGCCGCCGCGGTGAGCGTCGCCGCCGCGCAGGCCGAGCGCGCCGAAGCCGAGCTCGGCTCCGCCCGCGCCCAGCTTCTGGCCGCCCGCGCCCGGCTCGAGAGCGCCGAGGCGCAGTTCCGCGACGCGGAGGCCGAGCTCCGCCGCGCCGCCGACCTCCGCAGCCGCGGCGTGAATGCCGAGCGCGACCTGTCCCGCGCGCAGTTCCTGGCCGAGCGGCTGCGCGCGGACGTCTCCGGTGCGCGTGCCTCCATCGCGCAGCAGGAGGCCCAATTGACCGGCGCCGAGGCCGCGCTGCGCACCGCGCGCGCCGGCGTCGTCGCGGCGGAAGCCGCGCAGGCGCAGCGCGCCGCGCAGCTGCAGCAGGTCGAGGTGGATCTCGCCAACGCCACGATCCGCGCGCCGATCGACGGCGTGGTGATCCTGCGCAGCGTGGACATCGGCCAGACGGTCGCCGCCAGCCTGCAATCGCCCATCCTCTTCCAGATCGCGGCCTCCCTCGACGAGATGGAGGTCTGGGCCACGGTGGACGAGAGCGACATCGGCCGCATCGCGCCGGGGCAGGAGGTGCAGTTCACCGTCGCGGCGCATCCGGGCGCGAATCTGCGCGGGGTGGTGAAGGAAATCCGGCTCTCGCCCACGACGGTGCAGAACGTCGTCACCTATACCGTCGTCGTGACCGCGCCGAACACGAACGGGCGCATGCTGCCCGGCATGACCGCGACGCTGCGCATCGTCACCGATGCGCGCCAGAACGCGCTCCGCGTGCCGAATGCCGCGCTGCGCTGGCGCCCGGCCGGCACGGGCGGCGAGGCGAGCCCCGCCACGCCGGGCAGCGGGCCGATCGAGCAGGCGCTGCGCGAGCTCTCCGACCTCACCCCGACCCAGCGCGCCGAGATCGCCGCGGCCCAGGCCGAGCTGCGCGAGCGCATGGCCGCCCTGCCCGGCGACGCCGAGGCACGCCGCCAGCAGGCCCAGGCCGCGCGCCAGCGCCTGACCGCGCGCTTCAACGCCGTGCTGACGCCGGAGCAGCGCGCGCGGCTCGCGGAGCTGCGCAGCGGCGCGCGCGACCGCGGCGCGCCAGGCACGCTCTACGTCCTGGACGCGGAGGGCGCCGCGCCGCGTGCCGTGCAGGTGCGCACCGGCCTGACCGACGGCTCGGTGACCGAGATCGTCTCGGGCCTCAAGGAGGGCGCGCGGGTCGTGGTCGGGACCGAGCGCGCCGCGGCGCCGCGCACCGCCGCGACGGGCGGGCTGCCGCGCCTCTGATGGCCGCGCTGATCGAGACCGAGGGCCTGACCCGCCTCTACCCCGCTGGGGAGGGGGTGGTGGCGGCGCTGCAGGAGGTGACGGTCGCGATCGAGCCGGGCGCCCTCGTCGCCGCCATGGGGCCCTCGGGCTCGGGCAAGTCCACCTTCCTCAACATCATCGGCTGCCTCGACCGCGCGACGCGCGGCACCTATCGCCTGATGGGCGAGGACACCGCCGCGCTCTCGCCCGACCGGCTGGCGGAGCTGCGGTCGCGCCGGCTCGGCTTCGTCTTCCAGTCCTTCAACCTGCTGCCGCGCGTCGATGCGCTCGGCAATGTCGAGATGCCGATGGTCTATCGCGGCCTCGGCCGCCGCGCGCGCCGCGACCGCGCGGCGGAGGCGCTGCACCTGGTCGGCCTCGGGGCGCGCATGCACCACCGGCCTACCCAGCTCTCGGGCGGGCAGCAGCAGCGGGTGGCGATCGCGCGCGCGCTGGTCAATGCGCCCGACCTGCTGCTCGCCGACGAGCCGACCGGCGCGCTCGACAGCCGCACGGGCCTCGAGATCATGGCGCTGTTCCAGGAGCTGAACCGCGCCGGCGTCGCCGTGCTGATGGTCACCCACGACGCCGAGGTCGCGGCCTTCGCCGGCCGCGTGCTGCGCTTCCGCGACGGAAGGCTGGTCGCCGACACGCGCCACACCCCGCGCGAGGCGGGCGCCGCGCTGAGGGACGCGGCGTGAACGTCGTGCCCCGCGCGCCGTGAACGTCGAGGTTCGCCCCGCCGTCGCCGAGCCCGCCGCGACGATCCCGCGGCGCATCCTGCCGCCGCTGCCGGCGACGCGGCCCGGCATGGACCTGTTCGAGGCGCTGCGCGGCGCGCTCGGTGCGCTGGCGGCGAACAAGCTGCGCGCGATGCTCACCGCGCTCGGCATCTTCATCGGCGTCGCGGCGGTGATCGCCACCGTGGCCGTGGGGGCCGGCGCGCGGGAGCAGGTGCTGCGCCAGATCCAGGCGCTCGGCGCGAACGTCATCGTCGTCTGGGGCGGCAGCGTGAACATGGGCGGCGTGCGGCTCGGCGCCGGGCAGCGGCAGAACCTCACCTGGGACGATGCGCGGGCGATCGAGCGCGAGATCGGCGCGGTGCAGGCCGCCTCGGGCAACATCCGCAGCCAGCAGCAGGTGATCGCCGGCAACCAGAACTGGGCGACCGGCGTGCAGGGCTCCGACCCCGAGATCTTCGTCGTGCACGACTGGCCGGCCGAGCGCGGTCGCCTCTTCACCGCCGAGGAGGCCGCCGCCGGCCGCAAGGTCGCGGTGCTCGGCGCGACGGTGGCCGAGATGCTGTTCGGCGACGCCGATCCCGTGGGCCAGGAGATCCGCATCCGCACCACGCCCTTCGAGGTGATCGGCGTCGCAGCGCGCAAGGGCCAGAACGCGCAGGGCCAGGACCTCGACGACGCGGTGTTCATCCCGTTCTGGACCGCGCGCCGCTCCATCATGGGCGCGTCCCGCACCTGGTTCCGTTCCGTGAACTGGATCGCGGTGCGGGTGCACGAAGGCGAGGACATGCGGGCGGCGGAGGAGGAGCTGCGCACGCTGTTCCGCCAGCGCCACCGCGTCGCGCCGAACGAGCCGGAGACGGTCGCGATCCGCAACATGGCCGAGGTCGCGGCGACGCGCGACGCCTCCGCCCGCACGCTCTCCACCCTGCTTGCCGCCGTCGCGGCCGTGTCGCTGCTGGTCGGCGGCATCGGCGTGATGAACATCATGCTGGTCAGCGTGACGGAGCGCACGCGCGAGATCGGCTTGCGCCTGGCGGTCGGCGCGCGCCGCCGCGACATCCTCGCGCAGTTCCTGATGGAGGCGGTGATGCTCGCGCTGCTCGGCGGCGCGGCGGGCGTCGCGGCGGGCATCGGGCTGTCGCACCTGCTCTCGGGCCTCGCGGGCTGGCCGGTGCTGGTGCAGTGGGATGCGGTGGCGCTGGCGGTGGGCGTCTCGGGCCTGACCGGCCTCTTCTTCGGCTACTGGCCGGCACGCCGCGCCGCGATGCTCGACCCGATCCAGGCGCTGCGGACGGAGTAGCTCAGTTCCCGAACAGCCGCTGAAGCCGCAGCAGCATCTCGGGCAGCGACAGGCCGCCCGGCGCGCTCGCGGCCGGCACGCTGCCCTCCGGCACGCGGGCGCGGTAGCGGGCCAGCGCGTCGCGCGTGCGGTCGAGCCGCAGCTCCACCGGCTCCTGCGACCCGGTGCCGGCGCCGAAGCCGACCATGCGGATCAGGGCGGTCTGCGCGGCGCCGAGCTCCTCCGCCGCGCGCGTCGCATCCTCGGGCCGCGGCGCGCAGACGAGGTTGCGGCCCTCGATGGTGCAGGGCATCTCGAAGAAGCGGTTGGGCGGGAAACGGAGCTGCGCCGTGCCGGTCAGCGCCAGCAGGCCGCGCCCCGCGCCCTCCAGCGTCAGGTCGCGTGCGACGACCATCGGCACGAGCCGGCCGCCGCGGTCCCCCACCTCCAGCAGCAGCGACGATCCGGTCGCACCCTGGGCACGCTCCACCGGGTCGCGGTGGCGCAACTGGCAATCGGCGCGGTCGGTCATGCGGTCCGCGACGCAGGCGAGCCGCCAGGACCCGATCTCCTCCGGCGGCACGCCGGCGGGTGTGGGCGTCGGCGCCTGGGCGGCGGCGGCGCCGGCGAGACCGGCAACGAGAAGGGCGGCGAGGGCGTTGGCGCGGGGGCTCATGCCCTTGAAGATAGGGTGCCTCGGGAGGAGCTTCCATGACGCGCGTGCGGCTGCCGGACGGGACGGAGGTGCCGGCCCTCGGCCAGGGCACCTGGAAGATGGGCGAGCGCCGGAGCGACCGGCGGGCGGAGGCCGATGCGCTGCGCCTCGGCCTCGATCTCGGCATGACGCTGGTGGACACCGCCGAGATGTACGCCGAGGGCGGCGCGGAGGAGGTGGTGGCCGAGGCCATCGCCGGCCGGCGCGAGGAGGTGTTCCTCGTCTCCAAGGTCTATCCGCACAACGCCTCGCGCACGAAACTTCCGCGCGCGCTGGATGCGAGCCTGAAGCGCCTCAAGGTGGAACGGCTGGACCTCTATCTCCTGCACTGGCGCGGCTCCGTGCCGCTGGCCGAGACGGTCGAGGCGATGGAGCGCGCGAAGGCGGCCGGCAAGATCGCGCGCTGGGGCGTGTCGAACCTGGACGTGGACGACCTCGAGGAACTGGGTCCTGCGCTGGGCGATTGCGCGACCGACCAGGTGCTGTGGAACCTCGAGGCGCGGGGCGTGGAATACGACCTGCTTCCCTTCTGCGCGCGGCGCGGCATGCCGGTGATGGCCTATTCGCCGATCGGCCAGGGCGGGCCGCTGCTGTCGCATCCCGCGCTGGCGGCGATCGCCGCGCGGCACGGCACGACGCCGGCCGGGGTCGCGCTGGCCTTCGTGCTCCGCCGCCCGGGCGTCATCGCGATCCCGAAGGCGTCCGATCCGGCGCATGTCCGGGAGAACGCCGCGGCGCGCGACCTGCGCCTGACGGAGCAGGACATCGCCGAGCTCGACGCCGCCTTCCCGCCGCCGAAGCGCAAGCGGCCGCTGGAGATGATCTGAGGCCTACCAATATCCCTGCATGATCTCGCGCGCCCAGTCGGGCTCGCGCACCGTGCCGCGCGGGTCGAAGCCGGTCATGTGCGGCTTCAGGTCGAGCACCGGCGATCCGTCCACCGCATCCAGTCCGCGCACGCGCAAGGTCAGCCCCTCCACGCCGAGCAGCCGGCAGGTGCTCACCCCCAGCCGGTTCGGCCGCGGCGAGCCGCGCTGAGCGAGGATGCCGACGCGCGGCCAGTCGGTGCGCCCGCGCGGGTGCCGCGCATTGCGCTCCACCGTCGCGGGATCGAGCCGGTCGAAGACGAACACGACGACGACATGGCTGAACGCATCCAGGCCGAGCGCCGCATCCGGCCCGAGCTGTGCGGGATCCAGCACGATCTCCGCCTCCACCGTGTGCCAGGCGTCGTCGGTCGGCTCGGTCCGCCCGCCGCGCACATGGCCGATCGGGACGAGCGCCACGCTCACTGGAAGATCGGCACCGACTGCGTGTCGGGCACCACCGGCGGAGGCAGGTCGATGATCACCGTGCTGGGATCCACCTTCGGCCCCCGGTCGATGAAATAGGTCACGCTCTCCGGCCAGAAGATCACCACGGCGACAAGGACGAGCTGCAGGAACAGCCAGGGGATCGCGCCCCAGTAGATGTCCGACGTCCGCACCTCCTTCGGCGCGATGCCGCGCAGGTAGAACAGCGCGAAGCCGAAGGGCGGGTGCATGAAGGCGGTCTGGAGGTTGATGCAGAGCAGCACGCCGAACCAGACGAGGTCGATGCCGAGATTCTTCGCCACCGGCGCCAGCAGCGGCACGACGATGAAGGCGATCTCGAAGAAGTCGAGGAAGAAGGCGAGGAAGAAGATGAAGACGTTGACGAAGATCAGGAAGCCGGTGGCGCCGCCCGGCAGGTAGCTCAGCAGGTGCTCGATCCAGATGCCGCCGTCCACGCCCTGGAACACCAGCGTGAAGACGGTGGCGCCGATCAGGATGAAGATCACCATCGCCGTGATGCGCATGGTGTTGCCCATCGCCTCGCGCACCAGCTTCCAGCTGAGGCGGCGGTTGAGCGCGGCGAGCACCACCGCGCCCACCACGCCCATCGCGCCCGCCTCGGTCGGCGTGGCCAGCCCCATGAAGATCGTGCCGAGCACCATGAAGATCAGCACGACCGACGGCACCATGCCGCGCAGCACGCGCCACCACAGCCGCCAGTCGCGCGGCTGCAGCGCCTCTGGCGGCAGGGGCGGGACCTTGTGGGGTGCGACGACGCTGACCACCGCGATGAAGGCCATGAACAGTGCGATCTGCAGGAAGGACGGCCCGATGGCGCCCGCATACATGTCGCCGACGCTCTGGCCGAGCTGGTCGCCGAGCACGATCAGCACGAGGGAGGGCGGGATCACCTGCGTGATCGTGCCCGACGCCGCGATGACGCCCGTCGCGATCCGCATGTCGTAGCCGTAGCGCATCATGATCGGCAGGCTGATCATGCCCATCGCGATCACGCTGGCCGCTACGGTGCCGGTGATCGCGCCGAGGATCGCGCCCACCACGATGACCGCATAGGCCAGGCCCCCCGGCACCTTGCCGAAGAGCTGCCCGGTGCCCTCCAGCAGGTCCTCGGCCAGCCCGCAGCGTTCCAGGATCGCGCCCATCAGCGTGAAGAAGGGGATCGCCAGCAGCAGGTCGTTCGAGAGGATGTTGAAGACCCGCAGCGGCAGGTTGAACATCCAGGCTTCCGGGAACAGCCCGAGCTCGATCGCCGCGAAGCCGAAGGCCAGCCCGACGGCCGCGAGGCTGAAGGCCGCCGGGAAGCCGATCAGCAGGAAGAGAACGAGGCCGCCGAACATCAGCGGCGGCATCAGGTCCTCCGACGGAAGCCCGAGGATCGTCACTGCTCGGGCCTCGCATAGGAGGCGTGCAGCCGGCCATGCGGCAGCTCGATGCCGCGCAGCAGCGCGACGCGCTTGATCAGCTCCGACAGGCCCTGCAGCGTGATCAGCGCGAAGCCGAGCGGCATGAGGATCTTCGCCGGCCAGCGGATCAGCCCGCCCGGCGAGGAGGAGGTCTCGCCCCGCATCCAGGATTCCACGAAGAACGGCCAGGTCATCCAGGCCAGCAACGCCATCGCCGGCAGCAGGAACAGCGCGATGCCGACGACGTCCACCCAGATCCGCGCGCGTTCCCGCAGGGACCCGTAGACGAGGTCCACCCGCACATGCTCGTTGCGGAACAGAGTGTAGCTCCCCCCCAGCATCACCACGCCGGCGAAGAGATACCACTGCGCCTCGAGCCAGGCATTGGAGCCAAGCGAGAAGCCGTAGCGCAGGAAGGCATTGCCGGCCGAGATGGCGCAGGCGAGCAGCACCATCCACTCGGCGACCCGCCCGAAGGCGGCGTTCATCGCGTCCACGGCGCGGCTGAAGGCGAGGAAGGGGGCCATGGGCCGAAGCGGCAATCCCGGGCAAGACCCGCGGCGGCGCGGGCGACCTGCCCTTACCGCCCGGTGCACGGGAAGGGAAGCGGCCCCCTTCTGCCGCGCTGCCGGCCCCCGTAAGGTCGCCCCCGTGGTGGCGCATCCCCCGCCGTGCTGACGGCGATCCTCCTCACCCTCGCGGGGCTGCTCGTCGTCGCCCTGGCGCCGCTGTGGCCAGGGCGCCGGGGCCACGGCGCGGTGGCCGCGCATGGCGGCGCGCTGCTGGCCTCGGTGGTCTTCGCCTCCGCCGGGCTTGGCGCCCTCGCGGCGGGCGGGACGGGGCCGCTCGCCCTGCCGCTCGGCACGCCCTTCGGGCCGCTGACCGTAGCGCTCGACCCGCTCTCCGCCTGGTTCCTGCTGCTGCTCGGGCTGGCGGGGGCGCCGGCCGCGGTCTTCGCGCTCGCACATGGGCGTGACCTGCCGCCGCGCGCGCTCGCGGCCTTTCCGCTCTTCCTCGGCGGCATGGCGCTGACGCTGGTCGCGGCGGACGGGCTGACGCTGCTGCTCGGCTTCGAGGCGATGTCGCTGGCGAGCTGGGCGCTCGTCGCCGCCGACCACGCGCGGGAGGAGAACCGGCGCGCCGCGCGGCTCTACCTCGTCTTCGCCGCGCTCTCGGCGGCCTGCCTGATCCCGGCGCTCGGCCTGCTGGCCGGGCCGGCCGGCGACCTGTCCTTCGCCGCCATCCGGCAGGCGCCGCCCGAGGGCTGGCGCGCCGCGGCGATCCTCGGCCTCATCGTCGCGGGTGCAGGCGCCAAGGCCGGCCTCGTGCCGCTGCACGCCTGGCTGCCGCTCGCCCATCCCGCGGCGCCCAGCCACGTCTCGGCGCTGATGTCGGCAGCGATGACGAAGGTCGCGCTCTATGTCGCGGCGCGGCTGCTGCTCGATCTCGGCGGGCCGGCGCAGCCGCTGTGGTGGGGCGTGCCGCTGGTGGTGCTGGGTGCGGCCTCCGCCGCGCTCGGCGCGCTGCGCGCCAACCTCGAGGAGGAGGGCAAGACGCTGCTCGCCTGCTCGACGATCGAGAATGTCGGCTTCGTGGCGATCGGGCTCGGGCTGGCCGCCTGCTTCCGCGCCGCCGATCTCGGCGCGCTCGCCGCGCTGGCGGCGGGTGCCGCGCTGCTGCACGCGATGGCGCATGCGACCTTCAAGACGGCGCTGTTCCTCGGCTTCGGGGAGGTCGCGCAGGCCGCGGGCTCGCGGAGCCTCGACCGGCTCGGCGGGCTGATCCACGCGATGCCCTGGACGGCTGCCGCCGCGCTGGTCGCGGCGGCAGCCGCGGCGAGCCTGCCGCCGCTCTCGGGCTTCGCCGGCGAATGGCTGCTGCTGCAGGCGCTGCTGGCGGCCTGGCGCGTCGGCGAGCTGCCCTTCCAGCTGCTGGCGCTGGCGGTGCTCGCCCTCGTCGCGCTGGCGGCGGCCCTCGGGGCGAGCGCGATGGTGCGGTTCTTCGGCCTGGTCTTCCTCGGCCGCCCGCGCACGCCGCGCGTGCTGGGTGCCGAGGATGCGGCGCCGCTTGCGCGCGCCGCGCTGGCGATCCCGGCGGCGCTCACCGTGCTGATCGGCCTGCTGCCCGGCCCGCTGCTGGCGCTGGCCGGCGGCGCGCTCGAGCCCCTGTCGGGCGAGACCATGGCCGGCCGCGCCGGTCCCTTCGGCGTCGCGGTCGGCGACGGCGCCGCCGCCTATTGGCCGGCCGGCCTCGCGCTGCTGCTGGCGGCGTGCGGCGCGGCGGCCTGGGCCGCGGTGCGCCGCCGCGACCTGCGCGCGCGCGTCCCGAGCGCCGAGGGCCCGGCCTGGGATTGCGGCTTCGCCTCGCCGCCGCCGCACCACCCCTTCGGCGACCCGGTCACCCAGCCCTCCGCCGCCGGCCTCGGCCAGCCGCTGCGGCGCATGCTCGGCGCGCCGGTTCTGGCGGCGCGGGAGAGCGTGTCGATGCCGTCGCCCGGCGATCCGGCGCCGGCGAGGATCGAGGCCGGCTTCCGCGACCCGTCCTTCGCGCTGCTGCTCGCCCCGCTCGCCCTGGCGCGGGATGCGGTGGTGGCGCGGGCGGAGCGGCTGCGCGACCTCTCGATCCGCCAGGCGCTGATGCTGCCCTTCGCCGCCCTCGTCGCGCTGCTGCTGCTGATCGCGTGGCTGGAGGGCGGCGCGTGAGCGCGATCCTCACGCAGATCCTGCACATGGCGCTCGTCATCGCGGCGGCGCCGCTGGCCGTGGGCGGGATCCGCTGGCTGAAGGCGCGCATGACCGGGCGCGTCGGCGCCTCGCCGTTGCAGCCCTGGCGCGACACCCTGAAGCTGCTGCGCAAGCGGCCCGTGCTGGCCGAGAACGCGAGTGCGATCAGCCGCGGCGCGCCCTATGTCGCGGCCGGCGCGGCGCTGGCGGCGCTCGCGCTCGTGCCCTCCTTCGCGCGCGGCATGGCGTTTGCGCCGCTCGGCGACCTGCTGGTGATCGCGGGGCTGCTGGCGCTCGGCCGCGTCGCGCTGGCGCTGGCGGGGCTCGATGTCGGAACCGCCTTCGGCGGGCTCGGCGCGGCGCGGGAGATGTCGTTTGCCGCGTTGGCGGAGCCGGCGCTGGTCGTCGCCGCGCTCGTCTTCGCGGTGCTCGCCGGCACCACCGGCCTCGACGCGATCGCGGCGACCTTCCAGGAGGGCTCCGTCGGCATCCGCGTGTCGCTCGGCCTCGCGCTCATCTCGCTCTGTGCCGTCGCGCTGGCGGAGAATGCCCGGATCCCGGTGGACAACCCGGCAACGCATCTCGAGCTCACCATGGTGCACGAGGCGATGATCCTCGAGGCCTCGGGCCGTCACCTGGCCTTGTGGGAGGCCGCGTCGGCCTTCCGCCTGACGCTCTGGCTCTCGCTCATAGTGGCGCTGTTCCTGCCCTTCGGCGCGGCGCCAGCGGGCTTCGCGCCGCTCGGCTGGGTGATCGGGATCGCCGCCTGGATCGCGAAGGTGGCGGCGCTCTGCCTCGTGCTGGCCGCCTTCGAGAGCGCGATCGCCAAGATGCGCGTCTTCCGCGTTCCTGAGTTCCTGGGCGTCGCCCTGCTCCTCGGCGTTGTCGGCGCCATCCTTCTCTTCGTCTCGACGAGGTTGGCGTGAGTATCGGTCCAACCCGTTGCATCATTCGCCGGCGGCTTGCAGGGCAAGCCGAGGCCGCGCATGCGGCCCGCGCCCACACCGACCGCGCCGCCCGGCGCATCCGTGGCCGGCGCGCAAACCAGGCCGCCGGAGGCGGCGCCCGGCGCCTGAGGGCACGATAGAATGGGCACGCCGGCCTACGACGTCGCGCACCTGCTGGGCGGGGGGATGCTGCTGCTCTCCTTCGTGCTGCTCTACCAGCGGCGCATCGGCGCGGTGATCAACGCCTTCGCGCTGCAGGGCGCGCTGCTGGCCGCCGCCGCGGCCTGGCAGGGCTATGTGCAGGGTGCGCCCGGCCTCTACCTCACCGCGGCCATCGCCTTCGCCGCCAAGGCGGTGGCCATCCCGCTCGCGCTGCGCTTCCTCGCCGGGCATCTCGGGCTGGCGCGCGCCGTCGAGACGCCGGCGGGCATCGGTGCCTCGCTGCTGGCGGCCATCGGCCTCGTCGGCCTCTCCGTCACCGTGGTGCTTCCGGTGACGGCGGGAACCGCGACGCCGCTGGCGCGGGTGGACCTGACCATCGCGCTGTCGGTCGTGCTGCTCGGAATGCTCGCCATGATCGCGCGGCGCAATGCGATCAGCCAGGTGATCGGGCTGCTGAGCCTCGAGAACGGGCTGATCCTCGCGGCCGTGGGCGTGGCGGGCATGCCGCTGGTGGTGGAGCTCTCGACCGCCGCGCTCGTCTTCGTGCTCGCGATTGTCGCCGCCGTCGTCGTGTTCCAGATCCGCGAGAGCCTCGACACGCTCGACACCTCCATCCTCGACCGGGAGCGGGGAGACTGATGCCGCTGCCCTGGATCCTGGTGTTCTTGCCCTGGGCCGGCGCGGTCGTGCTGGCGCTGTTGCCGCCGCGGCTCGGCATCGGGCGATACGTCAACATCGGCGTCGCCGCGGGCTCGCTCGGGATCGCACTGGCGCTGCTCGGGCACCCGCATGGGGAGCAGGGCTGGACGCGGGTGGACGGGCTGAACCTGCCGCTCGTCGCGGTCGCGGCGACCGTCGGGCTGACCACCGCGATCTTCTCCGCCGCGACGCTGGATGCGGAGCGCTTCGACGGCTTGCGCATCCGCGCCTACCACGCTGCCTTCCAGATCTTCATGGGCGCGCAGTTCCTCGCGCTGCTCTCCGACAATCTCGGCGTGATGTGGGTGGCGATCGAGATCGCGACGCTCGCCTCCGTGCTGATGGTCGGCATCCACGGCACGCCGGCGGCGGTGGAGGCGGCGTGGAAGTTCTTCGTGCTCTGCGGCGTCGGCATCGCGCTCGCGCTGTTCGGCACCATCCTGCTCTACCTTGCTGCGCAGCCGGTGGTGGGCGGCGGCGATCCGGGCCTGTCCTGGGCGGCGCTGCGGGCCGTGGCGGCGCGCTGCGATCCGGGGATCCTGTCGCTGGCCTTCGTCTTCCTCCTCGTCGGCTACGGCACCAAGGCGGGGCTGGTGCCGCTGCATTCCTGGCTGCCGGATGCGGAAGCCGAGGGCCCGCTGCCGATCTGCGCCGTGCTGTCCGGCCTGCTGCTGAATGCCGCGCTGCTGGCCATCCTGCGCGGCGCGACGATCGTCGGCGCCAATCCGGCGTCGCTGCCGCCGGGACCCTTCCTGATCGGCTTCGGCCTGCTCTCGCTCCTGCTCGCCGCCGCCTCGCTCTGGCGCCGGCGGGATGCGCGGCGGCTCTTCGCCTGGAGCTCGATCGAGCATGTGGGGCTGGCCGCGCTCGCCTTCGGCATTGGCGGAGCGGTGGCGAACCTGGCCGGCATCCTCCACCTGCTCGGCCATTCGCTGGTGAAGTCGGCCGTGTTCTTCGCGGTCGGTGCAGCGTCACAGATCAAGGGCAGCCAGAAGGTCGCCGACATCGGCGGGCTGGCGGCGAGCCACCCGGCGCTGGGCTGGGGCCTCGCGCTCGGCATTGCCGGGCTCGCGGGCATGCCGCCCTTCGCGCTCTTCGTCTCGGAATTGCGGCTCGTCGTGGCAGCGGCGGCGGAGGTGCCCTGGCTGGTGCTGCCGGTTGCGCTCGGCGTCTTCGTCGCGGCGGCAGCGCTGATCCGGGCGCTGCAATTGCTCTGCCTCGGCGAGCCGACGCGCGACAAGCCGGTGCCGGGCGCCTTCGCGGTGCCGGGTGGGCTGCTCTGGGCGACGGGGCCGGTCTGGCTGCACCTGGCGCTGGCCGCGATCCTCGCCTTTGCCGCGCCCGCCGCCTTCGTCGCGCTGCTGCGCGAGGGCGCGAGGATCCTGTCGTGACGGGAGCGGCGAGCGACCTGATCCGCCGCGGCGCGCCGCAGGGCTGCGTGCCCTTCGAGCGCTTCCTGCTGACCCGCCCCGCCTTCGCCGCGCTGCGCGAGGCACTGAGGCAGGAGCCGACGCTGGCGCTGCTGTCCATGTGGGCGGAGCCGGCCACGCTGCACGCCGCCTTCCTCGACGAAGCCGCGGGCGGGATGCTGCTGGCGAGCTGCCCGGCCGAGGGCGGCTACCCGGCGCTATCGCCCGCCCGCCCCGGAGCGGTGCGGTTCGAGCGTGCGATCCGCGACCTCTGGGGCCTCGTCGCCGAGGATGCGGTGGACCTGCGGCCCTGGCTCGACCACGGGCGCTGGGGCGTCACCTCGCCGCTCTCGGCCAAGCCCTCGCGAGATCCGGTGCCGCGGCTGCAGCCGGGCTTCCTGCCGGTGGAGGGCGAGGGCTGGCACCAGATCCCGGTCGGCCCCGTGCATGCCGGCGTGATCGAGCCCGGGCACTTCCGCTTCACCGTGCAGGGCGAGACGGTGGTGCGGCTGGAGCAGTTGCTCGGCTACACGCACAAGGGCACGCTGGATCTCATGCTGCGCAAGTCGCCGCGCGTCGCGGCGCGTTTCGCGGCGCGGCTGTCGGGCGACAGCACCGTGGCGCATTCGCTCGCCTTCGCGCTGGCGGCCGAGGCGGCCAGCGGCATCGTCGCACCCCCGCGCGCGGCGCTGCTGCGTGCGGTGATGCTCGAGCTGGAGCGGATCGCGAACCACCTGAACGACTGGGGCTTCGTCTGCAACGACGCGGCCTTCGCCTGGCCGCATGCCCGCTGCGGCGCGCTGCGGGAAGGCGTGCTGCGCGCGAATGCGGCTGCCTTCGGGCACCGGCTCATGATGGACCGCGTGGTGCCGGGCGGCGTGGCGCTCGACCTCGCCGCGGGCGGCGACACCGCGATCCGCGCCGCGCTTGCCGCGGTGGAAACCGAGCTGCCGGAGCTGATCCGCATCTACGAGACGCATGCGAGCCTGCAGGACCGGGTCGTCGGCACCGGCGTGCTGCGGCCGGAGCTCGCGGCGCGTTTCGCCGCCGGCGGCCATGTCGGCCGTGCCTCCGGCCGCGGCTTCGACGCGCGCCAGGTGCTGCCGCATGCGCCCTATGATGCGCTGCCGGTGGCGAGCGCGGTGCTGGCGGAGGGTGACGTGGATGCGCGGGTGCGGGTGCGGGTCGCGGAGCTGAAGGAGAGCGTCGGCCTGGTGCGCACGCTGCTCGGCGCGCTCGAGCCGGGGGAGATCGCCGTCACCCTGCCGCAGCGCGGCGGCGAGGGGATCGCGGTGGTCGAGGGCTTCCGCGGCGAGATCGTGACCTGGATGGCGCTCGACGACGGGGGGCTGATCCGCGGCGTCTTCCCGCGCGACCCGTCCTGGCTGCAATGGCCGCTGCTGGAGGCCGCGATCGAGGGAAACATCGTCGCCGATTTCCCGCTGTGCAATAAGTCGTTCAACTGCTCCTACAGCGGGGTGGATCTGTGAGCGAGCTGGCGGATCACGGCGGTGAGGCGAAGGGCGCGACCGGCACCTTCACCATCACCCTGGTACGGCCCGGGCCGGGACGCCCGATCGCCGAGCACTGGGCCTATGACGAGCATGCCGAGGCGCTGTCCGAGATCGGCCTGATCGCCGAGCGCGTGCCGCCGGGCACCGAGCTCGTGCTGCGCGACCCGGCGGGCAACGATCTGCTGCGGGTGGCGAAGCTGGCATGAGGGCGTAGCGGATGCTCTGGCCGAAGCTCGCGCGGCGCCTGGTGTCGCGCCCGCTGACCGATGCGGCGCCGGCCGCGTCGGAGGAGGTGGTGGCGGCGCTGGCCGCACGGCTGGAGGCGACGTCGCGCGCGCGGCTCGGCCGCAGCCTGGCGATCCGGGAGGTGGATGCGGGTAGCTGCAACGGCTGCGAGCTGGAAGTGAACGCGATGGCCGGCGTGCTCTACGACATGGAGCGCTTCGGCCTGCGCATCGTCGCCAGCCCGAGACATGCCGACGTGCTGCTGGTGACGGGGCCCGTGACGCGCAACATGCGCGAGGCGCTGGAGCGCACGCGGGCCTGCACGCCGGACCCCTGCTGGATCGTCGCCGCCGGCGACTGCGCGGCGGATGGCGGCGTGTTCAAGGGCAGCTACGCGGTGGAAGGCGGCGTCGCGCGGGTGCTGCCCGTGGACCTCTTCATACCCGGCTGCCCGCCGACGCCGACGCAACTGCTGGAGGGCCTGCTGTCGCTGTTGGAGGCGCAGGCCGAGCCGCAGCGCTTGAGGCCGGCGGCCACGTAGCGCGCGTTTCGGACGAATTGCCCGCCCCGCCACGGTGTGGCGGAGCGCGTTTCGGACAAACAGCCCAACCCGCGACAGCGGTGCAGAACGCGCTTCGGACAAATTGCCCGCACCGCGACAGTGCCGCGGCGCGCGCGCCTGGCACGAACTGCCCACCCTGCGAGGACGCGGCCGCAAGGCGGCCGCCGCGCCGCGACCGCCAGCGCGCCGGGCGCGCCATGCCTGCGGCGCGCAAGCCAAGCGCGCGGAGGCGCGCGACGTCTGAGGCACCCAAAAAAGAAGGGGCCGGTCGCATTGCTGCGACCGGCCCGAAGGGCCGCCTCCCGCAAGGGAGCGGCCTCGTCGGCATCGGCCTGCCGGGAAATGGCCGACACCGAACCCTGTGGCGCCTGGGCGCCTGAATCCGGTGCCGCGGAACCGGCTCACGCCACGGGGCAGGCCGGCAACGGCGTGCCTCCGCGGCGCAGGCATGATCGCGCGGCAGAGAGGGCAGCATGATCCTGCCTCTCTCTCCCCCTCATGGTGGTTCGCTGAAATTGCCGTAATGCTGCCTGGGCTGTTCCGGGTGTTGCGCCAGGCGGCGGGTCAGTCGGCGCGGGGATGCGCCTGGCGCCATGTCGCTAGCAGCGCCGCCGCATCCACCCTGGTGTAGCGCTGGGTCGTGGAGAGGCTGGCGTGGCCGAGCAATTCCTGGATCGCCCGCAGGTCGGCGCCGCCGCCGAGCAGATGCGTCGCGAAGGAATGCCGCAGCGCATGCGGCGTCGCGTGCTCCGGCAGGCCGGCGAGGCGGCGGAAGTTGCGAAGGCTGCGCTGCGCCACGGCCGGGTCCAGCCGCGCCCCGCGCGCGCCGACGAAGAGCGGCGCGTCCGGCCGGGGGTCCGGGTGCGCCGCGGTCCAGGCCGCCATCGCCTGTCGCACCGCCGGCAGCACCGGCACCAGCCGCTCCTTGTCGCCCTTGCCGCGCACGCGCAGCGCCGCGTCCGCGCCGGGCAGCGGCGCGTCGCGGAGGTCGAGGGCCAGCGCCTCCGCGATGCGCAGCCCGCAGCCATAGAGCAGGGTGAACAGCGCCACGTCGCGCGCGGCCTGCATCGCCGGCTGCATCGCGCGGTCCGGGTCGTGCACGGCGCCGATGCCCCCTGCCACCTCCTTCGCCGCCTCGGGCGAGAGGGCGCGCGGCACCGGCGCCTTGGCGCGCGGCCCGCGCAGGCCGGCCAGCGCCGCCGTCCCGCCGCCATGCCGCCGCGCGAGGTGGCGGAGGAAGCCGCGCACCGCAGCGAGCCGCCGGGCGCGCGTGGCGTTGCCGTCGCCCTCCCGCGCGCGTTCGGCGAGGAAGGCGCGGAGGTCGAGAGGGCGGAGCGCGGAGAGCGCCGCGAGGTCCGGTTCCTCGCCGAGATGCCGCGTCAGGAAGCCGAGGAAGAGCGCGAGGTCGGAGCGGTAGGCCTCGACCGTGTTGGCGCTGGCGCGACGCTCCTGCGCCAGCCGGTCGAGCCAAGCCGAGAGGGCCGCGGCGCCGTCCACGTTCAGGCGGCCTGCCGCACTTCAGGCAGGCGTTTCTTCGGCACGTCACGCCGGAGGCGGCGCGTCACGCCGGAAGCGCGCCTTCGGCACGACGCGCCTGCGGGCATCATCTTGCCAGCGCCGCCGCGATGGCGCGGCCGAGGAAGGCGAGGGTCTGCGCCGATTGCCGCGTCGGCAGTGCCGAAGTCTCGCGCGCGCCGAGCGCCAGCAGGCAGGGCGTCCCGCACCAGAGCGGCACCTTCACCAGCGCGTCGGCGGCAACCAGCGGCGCGGCTTCCGCGTGCAGCAGCTCGGCATCCGTCACCTCGTGCCGCACCCGCGCGTCGCGCCCCGGTCCGACGAGGCGTGCGACGGAGCCTTCCGGCATGGCGCGCACGCCATGGCGGGGCAGGCTGCTCTCCGCGCTGCCGTTGATGACGGCGCGTGCGGCGCGGGGTTCGGCCAGCAGCGTGCAGGCTTCGACGCGGAGCAGCGGCGGCCATTCCTGGCTCACCGTCTCCGCCACGTCGCGCGAGCGCATCAGCGCGAGCACGGCGAGGCGGACGCGCAGCGCCAGCCCCGTCCCGGCGCGGCCATCGGCGAGCGCGCCCTGCACCTCGCCCTCGATCGCGCGCAACCGCGCGCGTTCCGCGGCGACCATCGCGGCCATGTGGTCGGCTAGGTTCTCGCCATGCACGCGCTTCGGCGGCGTCAGCGCGCGGTAGAGCTCCGGGCGGCGCGCCAGGAAATCCGGGTTCGCAACGAGGAAGGCCGCAACCTCCTCGGCCAGCGGATCGTGGTCGAGGCGGGGTGCGGCCGTGCTCTTCACAGGATGCTCTGTCCCGTCTTCTTCCAGTCGGCGAGGAAAGCCGCCAGGCCGCTGTCGGTCAGCGGGTGCTTCAGCAACTGACGGATCACCTGTGGCGGAAGCGTGGCGACATGCGCGCCGAGCTTCGCCGACTGCACGAGATGCACCGGGTGTCGCACGGACGCCACGAGCACCTCGGTCTTCAGCCCCGGATAGTTCCGGTAGATCTGCACGATGTCGGCGATGAGCGTCATGCCGTCGGTCGAGATGTCGTCGAGCCGCCCGACGAAGGGCGAGATGAAGGCCGCGCCCGCCTTCGCCGCCAGCAGCGCCTGCGCGGCGGAGAAGCAGAGGGTCACGTTCACCTGCGTGCCGTCCTCCGCCAGGTGGCGGCAGACGCGCAGGCCGGCTTCCGTCAGCGGCACCTTCACCGCGACGTTCGGCGCGATGCCGCGGAGGTACTTGCCCTCGGCCAGCATCGTCTCGTAGTCGGTCGCGGTGACCTCGGCGCTGACGGGCCCCGGAGTGATCGCGCAGATCTCGGCGATCACTTCCGCCATCTTCCGCCCGGACTTGGCGATGAGGCTCGGGTTCGTCGTCACGCCGTCCACCAGGCCGGCCTCGGCGAGGGAACGGATTTCGGACACCTCGGCGGTGTCCACAAAGAATTTCATCCTATATCCTACCCGGACATTCGCCCTGTGTGGGGCCGTGGCGTTCAACGCCCAGAATGAGGCGAGCATACAGGATGACTGAAGCGAGGCGGAAGTCGTCGGCACCGAACCAACCTGCGGGCGTGGCTTCCGGGACACGGGTGCGGGTCATGCTGCCCCTGCCGCTCGAGGCCGGCACCTACGACTACCGCCTGCCGGAGGGGATGCGTGCGGAGCCGGGCCGTTTCGTCGTCGTGCCGCTCGGCCCGCGCGAGGCGGTGGGCGTGGTCTGGGACGGGGAGGGCGACCCGTCGCTGCCGGCGCGGCGGCTGAAGAATGTCGGCGCGGTGCTCGACGCGCCGCCGATGACCGAGAGCCTGCGGCGCTTCGTGGAATGGGTCGGCGCCTACACCGTGACGCCGCCCGGCGCGGTGCTGCGCATGGCGATGAGCGCCCCGGCGGCGCTGGAGGCCGCGCCCGCCAAGGCCGGCTGGCAGCTCGCGCCCGGTGCGATCCGCGAGGATCTCAAGCTGACGCCGGCGCGGCGCGCGGTGCTGGACCTGCTGGGACCGGGCGACGTGCGGTCGGGGAGCGACCTGGCGGAGGCGGCGGGCGTCTCGCCGGGCGTGGTGCGTGGCCTTGCCGATGCCGGGATCCTGATGCCGGCGCTGCTGCCGAAGGGCGCGATGTTCCCGCTGCCCGACCCGGAGCATCCGGGCCCGACGCTCGCGCCGGATCAGGCGGCGGCGGCGGAGGCGCTGCGCGGCAAGGTCGCGGCGCGCGCCTTCGATGTCACGCTGCTGACCGGCGTGACGGGCTCGGGCAAGACGGAGGTGTATCTCGACGCCGTCGCGCAGGCGATCCGCGAGGGGCGGCAGGCGCTGGTGCTGCTGCCGGAGATCGCGCTGTCGGCGCAGTGGCTCGAGCGCTTCCGCCGCCGCTTCGGCGTCGATCCCGCGCTGTGGCATTCCGAGCTGTCGTCGCGCACGCGACGCGACACCTGGCGCGCGGTGGCGGAAGGCGAGGCGCCGGTGGTGGTCGGCGCGCGATCGGCGCTGTTCCTGCCCTTCCCGGATCTCGGCCTGATCATCGTGGACGAGGAGCACGAGACCGCCTTCAAGCAGGAGGACGGCGTGATCTACCACGCGCGCGACATGGCGGTGGTGCGCGCGCGGCTGGCCGGCGCGGCCTGCCTGCTGGTCTCGGCCACGCCCTCGCTCGAGACGCTGACGAATGCGGAGACCGGGCGCTACGACCACCTGCACCTGGCGGAACGCCACGGCAGCGCCGGGCTGCCGAAGGTCGAGACGATCGACCTCCGTCGCGACATGCCGGAGCGCGGACGGTTCCTTTCGCCGAAGCTGATCGAGGCGGTGACGGACACGCTGGCGCGTGGCGAGCAGGCGATGCTGTTCCTCAATCGCCGCGGCTACGCCCCGCTCACGCTCTGCCGCGCCTGCGGCCACCGGCTGCGCTGCCCGAACTGCACCGCCTGGCTGGTGGAGCACCGCGCACAGCGGCGGCTGCAATGCCACCATTGCGGCCATGCCGAGCCCGTCCCGCGCTTCTGCCCGGAATGCAACGCTGAGGGCTCCATGACGCCGGTCGGCCCGGGCGTCGAGCGCGTGCTGGAGGAGGTGGAGGCGCAGTTCCCCGATGCGCGGCGCATCGTCATGGCTTCCGACACCATCCCCGGCCCCGCCGCCGCGACGGCGGCGGCGGAGGCGATCGCGGCGCGGCAGGTGGACCTGATCATCGGCACGCAGATCGTCGCCAAGGGCTGGCACTTCCCGCACCTGACGCTGGTTGGCGTGGTGGACGCCGATCTGGGTCTCGCGGGCGGCGACCTGCGCGCGGCGGAGCGCACGCTGCAGCTTCTGCACCAGGTGAGCGGCCGCGCGGGGCGGGCGGAGGCGCCGGGCGTGGTGCTGCTGCAGACCTTCTCGCCCGACCATCCGGTGATGCGTGCGCTGGTGTCGGGTGACGTCGCGGCCTTCATGGAGGAGGAGGCGGCGGGGCGGCGGCCGGGCCACTGGCCGCCCTTCGGACGGCTCGCCGCGCTGATCGTGAGCAGCGAGGACGAGGCGGAGGCGGATCGCGCCGCGCGCGACCTCGGGCTGGCGGCGCCGCGCGCCGCAGGCGTCGAGGTGCTGGGGCCGGCGCCGGCGCCGCTGTCGCTGCTGCGCGGGAGGCACCGGCGGCGGCTGCTGCTGAAGGCGCGGCGGGACGTGCAGGTGCAGCCGCTGCTGCGCGACTGGATGGAGAGGGTGGCTCTGCCCAACAGCGTGCGCGTGCAGATCGACGTGGATCCTGTGGGCTTCCTCTGACCGCCGCGGGCGCGCCTGGTTTCACCGTGACAAGCCGCGCCCGTTCCGCCACCTTCGCCGTTCCAAAGGGAGGATGCAGCATGCCCGTCAGGCTGTTTGGACCGGCGTATTCGACCTACACCCGCACCGCGCGCCTCGCACTGGAGGAGAAGGGCGTTCCCTACGAGCTCCAGGAAGTGGACATCCTGTCCGGCAAGGGCAACGAGCCCGCGCATCTCGCACGGCAGCCCTGGGGCAAGGTGCCCGCCTTCGAGCATGACGGCTTCGGCCTGTTCGAGACCTTCGCCATCACGCGCTATGTGGACGAGGGCTTCCCCGGCCCCGCGCTGCAGCCATCGGATCCCAAGTCATGCGCCCGCATGACGCAGATCTGCGCCATCATCGACAGCTATGGCTATGGCGCGATGGTCGGCAAGGTGTTCTGGCAGGAGGCGATCGTGCCCATGCAGGGCGGCACGCCCGATGCGGCGATCGTCGCGGACGGGGTGAAGGCGGCCGAGAAGACCCTCGACGTCGTGCACCGCCTGATGGAGGGACCGCTGATGTGCGGCGAAGCGGTGACGCTCGCCGACCTCCATGTGGTGCCGGTGATCGAATACTACCGCATGACGAAATCGGGCGCGGCGGCCTTCGCCTCGCGCCCGAAGCTCGCCGCCTGGTGGGATCGGATGAACGCGCGGGAGAGCGTGGTTTCGACGCGGCCGAAGCTCGGCTGAGCCGGGCCGGTCAGGTGCGCAGCTGACGGTCCCTGCGCACCGCCTCGTCGATCATGCGGCGGTCGCGCGCCTCGGCGCGGCGGTTGTAGGTGACCGCCACGGCCCAGATCACCGCGACGAGCCAGCCGGCCTGCCCCGCGACGAAGGGGAACAGGATGAAGAGCAGACTGCCGAACCAGATCAGCCCGTTGAAGATCGCCTGGAAGGGGCGCCCCTGGAGCATGATCGCCAGCGGCGGGACCACGATCGAGAGCAGGTACATCATGGCCGCCAGATGGTCCCGGCGGCCTCGTGGTTCAATCCGCTAGAGGCCGAGCGAGCGGCGGATCAGCAGCGCGACGAGCGTCAGCGCCCCGACGCCGCCGAGCCAGAGCGCCGCGAACCAGCCGAGCTGACGCAGGCGGCGGTTCAGTGGTGGTATCCCTCGCCGGCGCGGACCTTGCCGCGGAAGATCCAGTAGACGAAGCCGGTGTAGATCAGGATCAGCGGCACGAGCACCACCGCGCCGGCCAGCAGGAAGGCTTGCGTCGCGGGGGGTGCCGCCGCCTCCCAGATGGTGATCCCGGGCGGCACGATATGCGGCCAGAGGCTGATGCCGAGCCCCGCATAGCAGAGCAGGAACAGGCCGAGCGCCGCGCCGAAGGGGATGGCGTCGCGCCACAGCATCGCGCTGCGCGCGCCGCCCACCGGTGCGGCCGCCAGCGCGCGGAACAGCAGCACCGCAAGTGCCACCACCGCCACCGGCACGATCCAGGCGAAGAGCAGGTGCGGGAAGCCGAACCAGCGCGCCGCGAAGGAGGGCTGCAGCGCCGGCATGACGAGGCTCACGGCGGCGATGAAGCCGAGCGTGACGCCGCCGGACAGACCCGCCAGGCGGCGCGCCTTCTCGTGCAGCGCGCCTTCCGTCTTCCACACCAGCCAGGTCGCGCCGAGCAGCGCGTAGCCGGCGACGAGCGCGAGCCCCGTCAGCACCGAGAAGGGCGAGAGCCAGTCCCACCAGCCGCCGGCATAGCCGCGCCCCTCCACCGCGATCCCCTGCACGAAGGCGCCGAGCGCGACGCCCTGGCTGAAGGCCGCGACCGTGCTGCCGAGCCAGAAGCCGTTGTCCCAGGCGCGCTTGGCTCCCTCCGTCTCCTGCTCCTGGCGGAACCGCATCTCGAAGGCGACGCCGCGGAAGATCAGCGCCAGCAGCATGACGATCAGCGGCATGTAGAGCGCCGGCAGCACGATGGCGTAGGCGAGCGGGAAGACAGCCAGCAGCCCGCCGCCGCCGAGCACGAGCCAGGTCTCGTTCCCGTCCCAGACCGGCGCGATGGAGGCGACCGCCACGTCCCGCTCCTCCCCGCGGGCGAGGCGCGGGAACAGGATCCCGACACCGAGGTCGAAGCCGTCCATCGCGACGTAGAGGAAGACCGCGGTGGCCAGGATCACCGCCCAGATCAGCGGCAGGTCGAGGTCGGTCATGCGCTACTCCGCCGGCCCGGGTTGCGTCACGTGGCCGGCCGCGACGGAGGGTGCCGCAGTGATGCCGGCGGTGCGGATCGGCGTGCCCTCCGCCGGACCCTGCTGGGCTGCCGTCGGGGTGCTCTCCATCAGCCGCAGCAGCAGCCAGATGCCGGCGCCGAAGACGACGAAGTAGACGACCACGAACATCGTGAGCGAGGTCGCGACCGCCGGTGCCGCGATCGGCGAGACGCTGTCCGCGGTGCGGAGCAGGCCGTAGACGGTGAAGGGCTGGCGTCCTGCCTCGGTCACGATCCAGCCCGCCGTCACCGCGACCAGCCCCGACGGGCCCATCGCCAGCGCGAAGCGGTGCAGCCACGGTGTCTCGTAGAGCCGCCCGCGCAGGCGCAGCACGAAGGCCGTGACGCCGAGGGCGACCATCAGCAGCCCGATCCCCACCATGACGCGGAAGGACCAGAAGACCAGCGGCACGTTGGTCGGGCGCTGGTCTGGCGGGAAGGCGGTCAGCCCGCGGATCTCGGCGTCCCAGCTGTGGCCGAGGATGAGGCTGCCGAGGCCGGGGATGCCGAGCTCGAGGTCGTTCCGCTCCGCCGCCATGTCGGGCATGGCGAACAGGATCAGTGGCGCGCCGCGATGCGTCTCCCAATGGCCCTCCATCGCGGCGACCTTGGCGGGCTGGTGCTCCAGCGTGTTGAGGCCGTGCAGGTCGCCGATCGCCACCTGCGCGGGCGCGACGATCAGCGCCATCCACATCGCCATGGAGAACATCAGCCGCGCATGCCGGCTGGTGCGGTCGCGCAGCAGGTGGAAGGCGCCGACCGCGCCGACGATGAAGGCGGTGGTCAGGTAGGCGGCCGAGACGACGTGCAGGAAGCGATAGGGGAAGGAGGGGTTGAAGATGATCGCCCACCAATCCAGCGGCAGGAAGCGCCCGTCCGGTGCCACCTCGTGCCCGGTCGGCGTCTGCATCCAGGAGTTGGCCGAGATGATCCAGAAGGTGGACATCAGCGTGCCGATCGCGACGCAGAGGGTGGCGGTGAAGTGCAGCCCCTTGCCCACGCGCTGCAGCCCGAACAGCATCACGCCGAGGAAGCCCGCTTCCAGGAAGAAGGCGGTCAGGACCTCGTAGCCGAGCAGCGGCCCGATCACCGGCCCGGCGCGGTCGCTCAGCACCGACCAGTTCGTGCCGAACTGGTAGGACATGACGATGCCGGAGACGACGCCCATCGCGAAGGCGACGGCGAAGATCCGGAGCCACCACTGGAAGGTCTCGAGGAAGACCGCGCGCCCGGTCGCCAGCCACAGCCCCTCGAGCACTGCCAGGTAGGAGGCCAGCCCGATGGTGAAGGCCGGGAACAGGAAGTGCCAGACCACCGTGAAGGCGAACTGGAAGCGCGCGAGATCGAGCGCGCTCGGGAAGGCATCGAGCAGCATGTGCGGCCGGTCCTCAACCAGCCGTCTGACGCGCGGCCCCGCACGCGCGTCGCAACACATGCGCGGGAGCGCCGTGACGTCGGCGCAACCCTTCCGTCAGGCGCGCGGCGTCACGCCGCCAGGCGGGTGACGCGCCCCTCCATCGCCTCGACGCGGCGCACGCCGATGATCTGGCCGAGGTTGCCGGCGACGAGGTGGACGGTGCCGAGCGGCATGGACAGCGCGATCTCCGCCCGCATCACCTCTCCGTCGCGCGCCGCGCGCAGCGTGTCGGGCACGAGGTCGCGCTTGGCGAAGGGCTCGAGGATGCGGGATAGCAGGCCGGGCGAGGCCTCGGCGGTGACGGTGAAGCGCGCCGCGACCAGCGGTTCGTCGGGAGTGTCGGACATCTGAGGAAAGGCTCCGGGATCGGGGTCGAAGGGCAGGCGGCCGGCCGCAATGCCCCGCGCGCGGCGGGTCAGGCGACCGGGCGGCTAATTCGATCCGTGATGATCCGGAAGCGGGTCATGCGGCCACGCTAGCCGGTGCGGCGGGCCTTGGGAAGTCCGGCGCGTGCTTGGCCGCGGCATAGGGCTGGGCCGCGAGCTCGATGCCCGCCTCGTCGAAGCGGGCACGGATGCGCCGGTTAAACTCACGCCCGACCGCCCAGCGCGCGGCGGGGTCGGTCTTGACCCGCGCCCGCACAGTCACACCAGTGTCGGTCATCCTCTCGACGCCCAGGATCTCGATGTCGTCGCGGATCTGGGTGGCGAACTTCGCCTCCGCCCGCACCTCCGCCGAGATCTGGCGCAGGGTGTCGGCGACGCGGTCTGTGTCTTCGCCATAGGCGACGGTGACGTCGAGCACGGCGAAGCCGAAGTCGCGGGTCATGTTGGTCACCGTCGTGACCGCGCCGAAGGGGATGATGTGCACGCTGCCGTCCTGGGCGCGCAGCTTGATGGAGCGGATCGAGAGCTGCTCCACCACTCCCGAATGGCCGCCGACCGAGACGACGTCGCCGACAGCCATCGCGTCCTCGAAGAGCAGGAAGGCGCCGGTGATCACGTCGCGCACCAGCTGCTGCGAGCCGAAGCCGATGGCGAGACCGACGACGCCCGCGCCGGCGATCAGCGGTGCGACGTTCACCCCGATCTCCGTCATGATGTTCAGCGCGACGAAGACGAGGATCACGATGGACAGCACCGTGCGCAGCATCGGCAGCAGCGTGCGCACCCGGGCCGAGCGTGCGGCCTGCGCATCGCGCGAGAGCTTCGCCAGGTGGCGCTGGATCGCGGCGTTCGCCAGCTCCCACACCGTCAGCGCCACCACCACCGTCAGCGTGATGGAGACCAGCGACCCGAGCAGCCGCGCGCCGAGCTGGCCGCGGCCGAACCAGGCGAAGGAATCGAGCCCCCAGGCCTCCAGCAGGAACAGCGCCGCGACCGTGACGATCAGCCCGCTCACCATGGCCTTCAGCGCGGGCAGGTAGCGGTTGGCCCGCAGCTCCAGCCCCGGATAGCGCTTCGCGAGATCCGGCCCGATGCGGAAGCCGCGCGCGATGGTGCGCCGCGCCAGCACGTCCGCGAGCTTGGCGACGCCGACGATGAGGACCGTCAGGGCGGAGACGCGCAGCAGCCGCTCGAAGCCGTCGCGCACCTCGAGCGCCCAGACGCCCCAGGCCGCCAGGAGCCAGAGGATCGCGAGAAGGTGCCACACATCGGCCAGGCGGTCGCGCAGAGTGCGGAACAGGCGGCGCGTGCGGTCCGGCTGCTCGCCCGGCGCGAGCTCCGGGGCGCGCAGCGCCTCGGCCACCGCTCCACGATTCTGCAGGATGACGATCACCAGGAACAGCGTGACGATCAGCAGCGCCACCCGCATGATCCCGTCATAGACCGACCAGGGCAGGCCAAAGAGCAGCAGCGCCTCGGCCGTCGCATAGCCCAGGATGGCCACCACCGCGATGCGCCGGATCCAGACGGTGATGTAGGCCGCCGTCTCGTCCGCCACCTGGATCAGCCGGAGATGCGAGGACGCCGGGGAGAACAGCACCCGCGACGCCGCCATCACCGCGCGCAGCGCCATGTAGGAGTTGTTGGCGACGAGCAGCACCAGCTCGGTCGTCGGCAGCGGGCGGACATAGCCGATCAGCCCGTAGGAGATGATCGCGAAGGCGCCGACCGGGATCAGGTCGAGGACGAAGCGGGCGAGGACCAGCGGCACGCGGCGCATCCAGGTCCAGACGTTCCCCTGCTCCGGCGCCATCGCGTCCAGCCGGTCCGACCAGCGCCGCAGCCAGCGCGCGGTGAGCCATTCCGCCAGCAGGCCGGCGCCGAACAGCAGCACGAGCCACATCAGCGCGTCCTGCACGCGGACCTGCGTCACCGGGTCGCGCACCACGCCGTTGGCCCAGCTCGCGACCCCGCGCAGGTCGGTCGCCGCCTGCGCCGCCGCGACGAGGCTGTCCGACAGCGCCTGCAGCCGCTGCGACGCGCCCATCAGCAGCTGCGCGCCGAGGGTGTTGGGCAGCAGCACGGCGTCGGCCGGGGCCGGCGCGGGCGCCGCGGGTTGTGCCGGCGGCGCGGCGCCCTCGGCCGGCGGGGCGCCAGGGGCTGCACCGGGCGCTGCGCCGGGGGCGCGCTGCGCGGCTTCGAGCGCGCGGAGGAACTCGGCCCGGCGCGCATCGTCACGCAGCACCTCGATCAGTCGGCCGAGCTCGCCGCCCCCTGTTGCAGATGCGGGCGCGGCGGGCTGCGCGGGCGCCTGCGCGGCCGGCGCCTGCGCCAGGGCAGGGGCGGCGAATAGCAGCAGGATGAGGAAGAGCCAGCGAACCGGATGCATGGCGCGGGGTTGAACCCGGCCCGCACGTGGGGTCAACCCTGAAAACTCGCCCGCAGGTTGCGGCCCCGGAAGGGCCGCCCCAGGATGTTGCGGTGCACGCAGGCGCCCCGTCCCTTCCCACCCTGATGCTCGCGCTGCTGGCCACGCATCTGGCGGGGATGGGGGCCTTCCTGACGGTCCCGGTGCTGGCCCCCGCCATCGCGGCCGAGACCGGACTGCCCGCGAGCCTCGCCGGGCTGCACACCGCGCTCGTCTATGCCGGTGCCTTGCTGACCGGGCCGCTGACCGGGCCGCTGGTGCGGCGGCATGGCGGCGTGCGGGTGCTGCAGGTCGGGCTGGTGCTGGTTGGCTGCGGCATCGCGCTCGCCGCGCTCGGCCATCCCTGGGCGCTGGCGCTCTCGGCCCTCCTGGCCGGCATGGGCCATGGGCCCGTCACGCCGGGCGGAAGCCACCTGATCGCGGCGCGCACCCCGGCCCGGCGCCGCTCCCTCGTCTTCAGCCTGAAGCAGGCGGGGGTACCGGCCGGCGCCATGCTCGTCGCCGCCGCCGCGCCGGCCATCGCGACGGCGGCGGGCTGGCGGGCCGGCGTGCTGGCGATGGCGGGGGTCGCCTTCCTCGTCGCCCTCGCCCTGCAGCCGATCCGCGCCGGGCTCGACGCCGACCGCGACCCGGCGGCCGGGGGCGCGGGCCTGTCGCCGGTGGCGCGCGAGGCCGGGGCGTCGCTTGCCCTGCTGCGCTCCGACCCGCTGCTGCGGCGGCTGACGGTGATGTCCTGCGGCTACGGCATCGCGCAGTTCTGCTTCCTGACCTTCTTCGTGACCTTCCAGGTCGCGACCTTCGGCACCTCCCTGGCCGAGGCCGGGCTCGCGCTCGCGCTCGGCCAGGCGGCCGGCGTGCTCGGCCGCATCGCCTGGGCGCTGATCGCGGACCGGGCCGGGGCGCGCGGCCCGCTGCTGGCCTGCGGACTGGGCGCGGCGCTGGCGGCGCTGGCGCTGGCCGCCGCCGGGCCGGGCTGGCCGGGGGCGCTGATCGTGCTCGCGGCCGTCGTCATGGGCGCGACGGCGGTGGGCTGGAACGGCGTGATGCTGGCCGAGACCGCGCGGATCGCTCCCGCAGGCCAGGTCGGCGGCGCCACCGCGGCGCTGTCCTTCGCCTTCGCGCTGACGATGCTGGTGGCGCCACCGGCCTTCAGCGGGCTTGTCGGGCTGACCGGCGGCTATGCGGCGGGCTTCCTTCTGTGCGCCGCGGCGGCGCTGGCCGGGGCCTGGGCCATCGCGACGGCGCCGCGGCGCTGAGCCGCCTCCTTGCGCGGGCGCCGCCTTGCCCTGGCGCGGCGGCCTGCCATCTTCCCGTGATGACGACAGTCCTGACGATCCTGGTCGCGCTCTCGATGCTGGCGACCCTCGGCGTGATGTTCGCCGGCATGCTCGGCCTGGTGCGGAACGAGAGCGCCGGCGGCGCCCGGTCCAACACGCTGATGCGCTGGCGGGTGGCGCTGCAATTCGTCACCATCGCGCTGTTCATCCTGCTGCTGCTTGTGCGGTCCTGATCCGGTGCTCCCCGACGCCGGGCGGTCCCGCCGCCGGCGCGGTCAAGTGAACTTGCCCGTCGCGGGCGGTCGCCGCGGCCGCCCCCAACTTGCCCACCCCGGGCGCGGCCACTATGGTCCGCGCCGTTTCGTGGCCGCATGCGCGGCCGGCGCGGCCTGCCCCTTGCCCCCTCGGCGGGCGGTCGCGACTGAGGTCCAGGGATCCGGCAACCGATGAAGATCCTCGTCCCCGTCAAGCGGGTGGTGGACTACAACGTGAAGGTCCGCGTGAAGGCGGACGGCACGGGCGTCGAGACGGCGAACGTCAAGATGTCCATGAACCCCTTCGACGAGATCGCCGTCGAGGAAGCCGTGCGCCTGAAGGAGAAGGGGGTTGCGACGGAGATCGTCGCCGTCTCCATCGGGCCGTCGGCGGCCCAGGAGCAGATCCGCACCGCGCTCGCCATGGGCGCCGACCGCGGCGTGCTGGTGGAGCATGACGGCACCGTGGAACCGCTCGCGGTCGCCAAGATCCTGAAGGCGATCGTGGCGAAGGAATCGCCGCAGGTCGTGCTGATGGGCAAGCAGGCGATCGACGACGACATGAACGCCACCGGCCAGATGCTCGCCGCGCTGCTCGGCTGGCCGCAGGGCACCTTCGCCTCGAAGGTCGAGATCGCGGACAGCGGCGTGAAGGTGACGCGCGAGGTGGATGGCGGGCTCGAGACGGTGGCGCTGAAGCTGCCGGCGATCGTCACCGCCGACCTCCGGCTGAACGAGCCACGCTATGCCTCGCTGCCGAACATCATGAAGGCGCGCAAGAAGCCGATCGAGACGGTGAAGCCGGCCGACCTCGGCGTCGACCCGGCGCCGCGCCTGACGGTGCTGAAGGTCGAGGAGCCGCCAAAGCGCCAGGCCGGCGTGAAGGTGGGCAGCGTGCAGGAGCTGGTCGCGAAGCTCCGCACCGAGGCGAAGGTGATCTGACGATGAGCATTCTCGTTCTCGCCGACCGCGCCGGCACCACCGTCTCCCAGCCCACGCGCAGCGCGGTGGCCGCCGCGCAGCAGATCGGCGGCGAGGTGCACCTGCTGGTCCTCGGGCAGGAAGGCGCGGAGGCCGCGTCGAAGCTGCCCGGCGTCGCGAAGGTGCTCGTCGCCGCCGGCAACGACCACGCGCTGGCCGAGCCCGCCGCGGCGCTGCTGGTGGCGCTCGCGCCGGGCTATTCGCACCTGCTCGCGCCCGGCTCGGCGATGGGCAAGAACATCATGCCGCGCGTCGCAGCACTTCTCGACGTCCAGGTCATCAGCGACATCGCCGGCGTCGAGGGGCCGGACACCTTCCGCCGCTTCATCTACGCCGGCAACGCGCTGGCCACCGTGCGCAGCTCCGACGCGACGAAGGTGATGACGGTGCGCGCGGCGTCCTTCGACCCCGTGCCGGCCGAGGGCGGCAGCGCGGCGGTCGAGGCTGCGCCGGCGGCCGAGGACCCGGGCGTGTCGAGCTTCGTCGGCGCCGAGATCCAGAAGCTCGAGCGGCCGGAGCTGACGGCGGCGCGCGTCGTCGTCTCCGGCGGCCGGGCCATGGGCTCGGCGGAGAACTTCAAGATCCTGGAGGGCGTGGCGGACAGCCTCGGCGCGGCCATCGGCGCCTCGCGCGCCGCGGTGGATGCGGGCTATGCGCCGAACGATATGCAGGTCGGCCAGACCGGCAAGATCGTGGCGCCCGAGCTCTACATCGCCTTCGGCATCTCCGGCGCGATCCAGCACCTGGCCGGCATGAAGGACAGCAAGGTCATCGTCGCCGTGAACAAGGACGAGGAGGCGCCGATCTTCCAGGTCGCCGACTACGGCCTCGTCGGCGACGTCTTCAAGGTGATCCCGGAGCTCGAGGCCGAGCTCGGGAAGAAGTAGCGCAACCTTCTCCCTCTCCCGCCTGCGGGAGAGGGTCGGGGTGAGGGTGTCTCCGCTCGCCCCTCCATGCAGCGGAGCACGCGATGACCACCATCTCCACCCTCGGCGTGATCGGCGCCGGCCAGATGGGCAACGGCATCGCCCATGTCGCCGCACAGTCCGGCCTGCGCGTCGTCATGCTCGACGTGGCGGAGCCCGCGCTGGCCAAGGCCGTCGCGACCATCACGAAGAACATGGACCGCCAGGTCCAGAAGGGCACGCTCGCCGCGGCCGACAAGGACGCCGCGCTCGCCCGCATCGCGACCTCCACCGATTACGCCGCCTTCCGCGACTGCGACCTCGTCATCGAGGCCGCGACCGAGCGCGAGGACATCAAGCAGAAGATCTTCGCGACGCTGACGCCACATCTCCGCGCCGATGCGATCGTCGCGACCAACACCTCCTCCATCCCGATCACGCGGCTGGCCGCCGCCACCGACCGCCCCGGCCGCTTCGTCGGCATGCACTTCTTCAACCCCGTGCCGGTGATGAAGCTCGTCGAGGTGATCCGCGGGCTGGCGACCGAGGACGCGACGGTGCAGGCCGTCGCCGGCCTCGCCGAGCGCATGGGCAAGACCGTCGCCTATGCCGCCGACTACCCGGCCTTCATCGTCAACCGAATCCTGCTGCCGATGATCAACGAGGCCTGCTTCGCGCTGCAGGAAGGTGTGGGCGACATCGCCTCCATCGACGCGGGCATGAAGCTCGGCTGCAATCATCCGATGGGGCCGCTCGAGCTGGCGGATTTCATCGGCCTCGACACCTGCCTCGCCGTGCTCGAGGTGCTGCATGCCGGCCTCGGCGATTCGAAATACCGCCCGAGCCCACTGCTGCGGAAGTACGTCGAGGCCGGTTGGCTTGGCCGCAAATCGGGCAAGGGCTTCTACGACTACGCCGCCACGCCGGCCCGTCCCACCCGCTAGGGCGGACGCGCCGATGCGCATCTCGGCTGTCGCGGCGGCGGTCGAGCACCTGAAGCCCGCCCGCGCGGCCGACGCCTATGCGGGCCGCGAGAGCCTCACCTTCGTCCGGGTGCGCGTGACGACGGAGGACGGGCTCGCCGGCGAGGGCGTGACCGGCCGCTTCCTGGCGGACAGCGTTGCCGCGCTGCTGAACCGCGAGATCAACGAGCTCTCGGCTGGCCAGGACGCACTGGCGCATGAGGCGATCCGCGCGCGGGTCGTCTCGCGCCTCGCCCCGCGCGGCGCGGCGGGCGCGGTCGTCTCGGCGCTGTCGGCCTTCGACCTCGCGCTATGGGACCTGAAGGGCAAGGCGCTCGGCCAGCCGGTCGCGCGGCTGGTGGGTGGCGCGCGCGACGCCGTGCCGGCCTATGCCACCGCCGGCCTGCCCGCCTTCACCGAGGCTGAGCTGGTCGCCGCCTGCGAAGCCGCGCTGGCCGAGGGGTTCTGCGGGGTGAAGGTCCTCGTCGGCGGCCGGCCGATCGCCGAGGACGCGGCGCGGGTGCGCGCCGTGCGCCGCGCCATCGGCGACGCGCCCCTGATGCTCGACGCGAATTGCGGCCTGACCGTCGCGGAGGCGAAGCGCCTCGCCCATCTCGTCGCCGATTGCGGCATCGCCTTCTTCGAGGAGCCGGTGCGGGACAATGACGTCGCGTCGCTCGTCACGCTGCGCCGCGCCGTGCCGATTCCGCTCGCCGCCGGGCAGATGATGGGGTCCGTCGCCTGGTTCCGCGACGCGCTCGCCGCCGGCGCGCTCGATATCCTCCAGCCCAACGCCGCCTTCTGCGGCGGGCTGACGGCAATGCTGCGGATCCTGGCACTCGCCGAGGCGCATGGCGTGCCCGTCGCCGGCGCCGGCGGCTTCGAGGCCGCGAATCTCCCCGCCATGGCCGGCCACGCGGGTGGCGGCATGCTCGAGGTCCACGGCGCGCATGCCGCGCTGCGCGACCGCTTCGCCGCGCATCCGACCCTGGAGCGCGGGCGGCTGCTGGTGCCGGACGCGCCCGGCCTCGGCTTCGCGCTGGCGGCCTGACGATGGAGCGGATCACGGGCGCGCAGGGGTTGGCGGGCGGGCACAGCAGGAGGGCCGCCTACGGGCTGCTCGGCCTCGACCTCGCCGCGGTCGCCTGGGTGATCCTGGAATCCTTCCTGCCGCGCTCGCCGCTCGTCTTCGCGGTGGACGTCGCCTTCGGCATCGTGCTGGCGGCCGAGCTCGCGGTGCGGCTGCGCAACTCGCCCTCCGCGCGGCGGGAGCTGCTGCATCCGGCGGGCTTCGCCGACCTGCTCTCGGTGATCGCCTTCCTCGTCGCGCCCTTCCTGCCGGGCTGGGGCTTCCTGCGGGTGCTGCGCACGCTGCGGCTGCTGCGCTCGGCACGGATCGTCGCGCATCTGCGCCACGACCTGCCGGTGTTCCGGCGCAACCAGGAGGCCTTCGTGGCGGCGGCCGACCTGCTGGTCTTCATCGTGGTGATGACCGGCATCGTGCATGCGACGCAGCACCGGACGAACCTGAACATCGCGAACTTCGCCGATGCGCTCTACTTCACCGTCACGGCGCTGACGACGACCGGCTTCGGCGACATCACCCTGCCCGGCACCTCCGGCCGGTTGATCTCCGTCGTCATCATGCTGGCCGGCGTCACGCTGTTCCTGCGGCTCGCCCAGGCGATGTTCCGGCCGGCCAAGGTGCGCTTCCGCTGCCAGGCCTGCGGCCTCGGCCGCCACGAGCCCGACGCCGTGCACTGCAAGGCCTGCGGCGCCCTGCTGAACATCCCGGACGACGACGATTGAGCGCCTCCCTCCCCCGCAAGCGGGGGAGGGCTGGGGTGGGGGCTCGTGACTCAGCGGGCCGGCGCCGACAGGCGCGACCTCATGCCCCCTTCTTGAACGCCACCTTGTCGTTCTCGCCGGCCTTCGGCGGCTCGCCCGTCGTCACCGCCTTCACGTAGCCGTAGAGGTGCACGAAGGTGCTCGACGGGCTGTCCCAGTACTCCGCGCCCTCGACCTCGACCTTCAGCAGCGCCGCATGGGGGTCGTCCGGGCCGCCCGGGAACCAGGTGCGCAGCGGCTCCGACCACAGCTCCTTCTGCTTCGCCGGGTCGCGTACCACCTGCGCCGTGCCGGAGATCGCGACGTAGTTCTGGCTGCTCGGGTCCGAATAGGCCAGCAGCACGCGGTCGTCGTGACCGATCTCCATCGTCTTCGGGGTCGGCTGGCCGGTGAAGAACCACAGCGTGCCGGAGAAGTCCTTGAGGTTCACGGCGCGCATCGGCCGCCCGCGCATCTTCCCCTCCTCATCGAGGGTGACGAGCATGGCGACCTGCACCTCGCGGATCAGCTCCCACACCTTGTTGCGCGCTTCCGCATCCGTCCGCGTCTCGACCATCTTCGTCCTCCTGGGCATCGCTCCGGCCGGAACGGCGCGGCACGCGGCCGGTTCCGTCGCGCGCGGGTTGCGCTGCCGGCCGCGTCTGCCATCTCTGCGGCATGACCCCGGCCTCCGACCGCCAGGCGCGGCGCGTCGCGCGCTACTACCGCTGGCTCGATGGTCTCTCCTGGTTTCACGAGCGCCGCGGCGAGGCCGGGCACGGCGCCATCCCGGTCCACCGGGCGCTGGCGGATCCCGATGGCGGCCCGCCCTCGCCCGATGTGATCCACCGCCTCATGCTCGACGGCCTCGATCTCCCCCCGGCGCCGCGGGCGCTCGATGCCGGCTGCGGCTATGGCGCGACGATGCTCGACCTCGCCCCGCGGCTCGGCGGCGACTGGACCGGCCTGACGCTCTCCCCCTTGCAGGTGGCGCGCGGCAGCGCGGAGATCGCGGCGCGCGGCCTCGCCGACCGCGTCCGAATCGAGGTGCGGTCCTACGACGCGCCGCCCCCCGGCCCCCACGACCTGGTCTACGGCATCGAGAGCCTGATCCATGCGGCCGACCCCGCCCGCACAATGGCGATCCTCGGCGCGACGCTCGCCCCCGGCGGCCACCTGGTGGTGGTGGACGACATGCCGGAGCCCGGGCTGCCGCCCGAGCCCGCCGCGCGCCTCGCCCGCTTCCGCCGCTTCTGGCGCTGCCCCGCGGCCCCGACGCGCGAGGGCTGGATCGAGGCGGCGCGCGCCGCCGGCCTGTCGCTCGTCGCGGAGCGCGACCTCAACCCGCTGCTGCAGATCGGCGCCGCCGCGGACCTCGCTCCCGTCATCGCCGCGCTGGAGCGCCGCGCCCGCATCCCCCGCCTGCTCGGCCTCGGCATCCGCCGCGAGGCCGAGATCGGCGGACGCATTCTCGAGACGCTGCAGGCCGAGGGCCATGTCCACTACCGGGTGCTGGCCTTCCGCCGCCCTGCTCGGTAAGCCTGCGGCCATGCCGCACCCGATGATCCGCACCGAGCGCGACGGCGAGATCGCCGTCGTCACCATCGACCGCCCCGCCAAGCGCAACGCGCTCGACCTGCCGATGTGGATCGCGCTGGCCGAGGCGATGGAGGCCGCCTCGGCCGATGACGACCTCCGCTGCGTCGTAGTCCGCGGCGCGGGGGAGGAGGCGCTGAGCGCCGGCGCCGACATCGCCGCCTTCGAGCATGAGCGCGGCACGCCGGAGCGCGAGGCGGTCTACGGGCGGGAGCTGTCGCGATCCTTCCAGTCCATCCGCCGCTGCCGCCACCCGGTGGTCGCGGCCTGCCGCGGCTGGACGATGGGCGGCGGCTGCGGCATCGCGACGATGGCGGATTTCCGCGTCGGCGGGCCGGGCACGCGCATGGGCATCCCGGCGCGCAACCTCAGCCTCTTCTACCCCTATGGCGAGCTCGACGTGCTGCTGCAGTCGATCGGCTACTGGGTGGCGATGGAGCTGCTGGTGGAGGGCCGCGTCTTCACCGGCGAGGAGGCGCATCAGAAGGGCCTGCTGTCCCGCCTCGTCCCCGATGAGGCGGTGATCCCGGAGGCGATGGCGATGGCGCGCCGCATCGCGGAAGGCGCGCCGCTGTCCAACCGCTTCCACAAGGCGGCGCTGCAGAAGCTGCGCGGCGCGCTGCCGATCACGGCGGAGGAGACCGCCGCCAACACCGACTTCGCCTACACCGATGACTTCCGGGAGGCGACGCGCGCCTTCCTCGAGAAGCGCAGGCCGGTCTGGCGCGCGCGCTAACCTTCCTTTCATCGCCGCCACGCAGGATGGCGGCATGGCACAGGATCCCGTCCTCCGCGCCTTGTCGGCCGTCGGCTCGCAAGGCGCCCTTTCCGCACACCTCGCCGCGACGCTGGCCGAGGTGAACGACGCCGAGCTGCGCCGGGTGGTCGGCGTGGTGGACGGCCTCTCCACCCGCGAAGGCGCGGACCAGCTGCTCGACGGCCTCCGGCCGCGCATCGCGGAGCTGCGCCCGCCCCGACCGCTGCGCTTCGGGCGGCTGCTCGTCCTGCCGCTGGAGGTCGCGCTGGTGCCGGCCGAGGCCTGGCTGCGCAGCCCGAGCGGGATCCCCCGCATCGCCCTCGTGCCGGTGATCCAGACGCTCCGCACCGTCCTCGCGGCCGATGCCGATGAGATCGACCGCGCAGCCCTCGGCTCCTCCACCGCGGATGCCGATGTCGTCGCCGCGCTCGGCGCCCGGCTCTGGCCGGCCGCTGCCGGCGCCCTGCTTCCCGCGGTGCCGGAAGGCTGGGAACGCACGCGCCTGCCGGACAGGGCGGCGGGTCCGATCCTCGCGATCTGCCGCGCGCTCTGGCGCGGTGCCGCCGCGCATGGGCTGCCGGTTGAGCGGGCTCAGCCCGGCGGCTGACCCGGCGGCTGCCCCTCAGGCGTCTCGCTGCCGGCGCGCCAGCGATGGGTGGAGGCGCCGAAGGCCACCAGCGTGCCGCCCGCGTCGAACACCTCCGTGCGGCAGAAGAAGATGTTGCGGCCGCGCGTCACCACGCGTCCCTCCGCGACCAGCCGCCCGCCGGCCACCTGCCCGGTGAAGCGGCAATCGAGGTCGAGCGTCACCGCGCGGCGGATGTTGCCGGGCACGCTGCACCACAGCCCCGCATAGGCCGCCGCCTGGTCGATCAGCGACAGCATCACGCCCCCATGCGTGATGCCGGAGCGGTTGGCGTGGCGCGCATCGGTGTCGCAGGCCACCCGGGCGAAGCCGTCGCGCCACTCGATGAGCTCGAGGCCGAGCAGGTCGTGGAACGGGGCGGGATGCGGGTCGAGCGGTCCGGTCATGGCGCGACGCGTGCCGCTGCGCCCGCCCGCGGTCAAGCCGCCGGCTTGATCGCGGGCCGCCGCGGCCGCATCTGCGGGCCATGAAGCCCGCCGCACCGGACCGCGTGGAGATCGACGCCGGGGGCGATGTCGCGCTGACGGCGGAGCAGGCCGCTGCGCTGCTCGGCGTGGCGCCCGACGTCCTTCGCGCCGACCTCCGGGCCGGGATCGTCTATTCGGTGGTCGAGCGCGGCGAGGGCGAGGATGCGGGCCGCCTCCGCCTCACGCTGCGCCGCCGCGCCACGCAGCGCGTGCTGGTGGTGGAGGCCGCGACAGGACGCGTGCTGGACGTGCGTTGACGCCACCGCGGCGCGTGGGCCGCGGGGCAATGAACGCCGTCAGCCGCGCCTTGCAAGCTGCTGCGTCACGACGCCCGTCACCACGCCGAACAGCGCATGCAGCGCGGCGTGCTGAAGCTGGTTGGACGCGCTGTCGCGCCACGGCTTCGGTGTCACGCCCATCGCCGGCCCGACCAGACCGAAGGCGAGCAGGTGGAAGCCGAGGCCGAAGGCCAGCCCGGCCAGCACCGGCGAGGCGCTGTCATGCCGCGTCGCCAGCCCATAGCCCGCCCCCGCCAGCGCCGAGAGCGCGAGGTGCCCGCCATGCGCCAGCGCCTCCTCCGCCCGCGCCGCGGGCGCGGCCTCGTCACGGTGCGGCAGGCCGAGCCGCCCCGCCGCGCGGCGCTCCAGCCGGCCGAGCTCCGAGGCGCCGCCCTCCTTCGCCTGCATCGCGAGCATGATCGCGGAGGTCATCACCCCCGCGGCCAGCCCGCCCGCCGCGCCGGCCAGGGCGTGCCGCGCTTCCCCGCGCATCGGCTGCGTCCAGGCGCCGGGCCGCGCATCCGGCGTGCCGGGGCGGCGACCTTCGCGGCCAGGCGCCGTGCCATAGGTCTGCGCCGGGCCGGATGAGAGGTTCAGCCGCGCGCGGGGCTCGTGGATCGGGCAGCCGTTGCGCTCGGCGCGGAAGCGCGCCGCCATGTCGTAGGTGCCGCGCCGCGCGCGGTTGATCGCGCCGAGCGGCCGATGCGCCGCCAGACCGTGCCAGGGGCTGAAGGCGAGCCCGTCATCCACCTGCCGCGCCCGCGCCTCGCTCCAGGCCGGCTGTCGCGGGACCCGGATGACCCCGACCGCGACATAGGGGCTCTCCTCCTCCGGCCAGGCGACGGAGGCGTCCTCGACCGGCATCGTCTCGTCATTGGTGCGCAGCTGCACGCGCAGCTCCCACACCGCGTCGTCGTCGCGGAAGAAGCGCGTCACCGCCTCGCGCAGCGCATTGGGCTGGCCGGCGACGTCGAGCGTGACGTCCTTCAGGGCGTGGAGGGCGGGCGAGGCGGGCGCGACGGAGAACTTGGCGACGTAATCGCCATGCCGCAGCGGCACCTGGGTGTAGAAGGTCTCGCCGAGCGGGTGGGACAGGGGCTGACCGCCCATGGTGGTGAGCATCGGGCTCTTGCCGCCCATCGCCTCCACCGTCGCCTCGGCGCCGCGCAGCACGGCGGAGAAGGCCTTCTTCCAGGCCTGACCGGTGTCCGTCGTGGCGGCGAGCAGCTTCAGGTTCTGCGCGAAGGCCGCGGGCCCCGGCGCCGCGAAGGCGGGCGCATTGGCCATGACGAAATCCTGCGTCGCCTGCCCTTCCGATCCCGGCAGGCGCTCGCCCTCCACCCCGATCACCTTCAGGGCGAGGCCGCGGGGCGAGGAGATGCTGTCGTCCAGCACGTCGCCGGGGATGGTGGAGATGCGGATCACCACCGGATAGCTCGCAGGCCTGGCGAAGAGCCCCTGGGCCAGTTCCTCCGGCAGTCCCGCCTTCACCTCGAGCGTGCCCTCCAGCAGGCCGTGGCTCTTCGCGTGCACGCTGCGCATGGCGTGGCCGTAATCGGCGTAGGTGGTCTCCTGGATGCCGCGCATCGTCTCGCGCAGCGTCTCGACGGTCTGCGCCTCGTCCGGCGTGGGCTGCTCGACCGACGGGTCGTAGCGGAGGGGGGCGTGGCGCAGCGTCTCGCTCATCGGGGCTCCGTTCGGTTCCGGACGAGTGGAGCCAAAGCACGGGGAGCGGTGGCGGTTCCGCTCGCCTCTCCGGAACGGTTGCGGCCCGGGGCCGTTGCCGGGCCGGGCGCGGCCCTTGACCCGCGGGGCGCCTCAGATGCTGAGGGCCTGCAGCTGCTCCTCCAGCTCCTGGAAGCTCGGCATGGAATGGCTCGGCGCCATCTTCCGCCCGGTCTCCACCGCCACCTGCGGGGCGTTGCCGTGCAGATGGGCGACGAGCACGGCGCGGATCACCTCGAGGTACTTCGCCTCCTCCTCCACCACGCCCTTGAGCCGCGCCGCCAGCGGCCCCATCAGCCCATAGGCCAGCAGCACGCCGAGGAAGGTGCCGACCAGCGCGCCGCCGATCATCTTGCCGAGCACCGCCGGCGGCTGGTCGATCGAGCCCATCGTCTTGATGACGCCGAGCACGGCGGCAACGATGCCGAGCGCGGGCAGCGCATCCGCTACGGATTGCAGCGCGTGGGAAGGGTGCAGCTCCTCCTCCTTCAGCTTCTTCAGCTCCCGCGCCATCACGTCCTCGATCTGGTGCGGGTCGTCGGCGTTCATGCCGACCATTCGCAGGTAGTCGCAGATCAGCGCCACCGTCTGCGCGTCGGCTGCGATCTTCGGGAATTTCTGGAAGGCGGCGGATTCCGACGGCCGCTCGATATGCGCCTCCAGCGCCATCGCGCCCTTCTGCTGCGCCAGCCGCACGAACCAGTAGAGCAGCGACAGGATCTCGACATAGTCGTGCTTGTGGTAGCGCGGTCCCTTCAGGATCTTCTTCATGCCCGCCGCCGTGTGCTTCACGTCGTGCATCGAGTTGGACATGACGAAGGCGCCGATCGCCGCGCCGCCAATCATCATCATCTCGAAGGGCAGGGCGGCGAGGATGATGCCGAACTTCCCGCCGGCGATGAGGTAGCCGCCGAACACCATCACCAGGAGGAAGCCGAAGCCGGCGATCGCGGTCATGGAGCCGGCACGCTGCGGAGAAGGGTGATCGCCACGCGGCGGTTCGCCGCCGCAGCCGGCTGGTCGGCCAGCAGCGGCTGGCGGTCGGCATGGCCCGCGACGGACTGGATGCGCGCCTCCGGCAGGCCGGCCTCGGCAAGCAGGCGCCGCGTGGCGACCGCGCGCTCGGCCGAGAGGTCCCAGTTCGACCGGTCGGTGCTGCGGAACGGCGTGGCGTCGGTGTGGCCGGCGACCGTCACCGGGTTGGGCAGCCGCGCCGCAACCCCCGCGATGCGCGCGATCAACGCCCGCGCGCGCTCGTTCGGCGCCGCGCCGCCGAGCGCGAACATGGGCTGGCGGTCGGCGTCCAGGAGCTGGATGCGCAGCCCTTCGGGCGCCTGCTCGATCAGCAGCTGCCGGCCGAGATCGGCGAGAGCGGGGTCGGAGGCGACGATGCGGCGGATCTCGTCGGCGGCGCGCTCGAAGCTCTCGCGCTCGCGCCGCGCATGCTCGGCGCGCAGCTCGGCGTCCGAGAGCTGCCGCGGGTCCGGCACCGCGCGCGGCTCCTGCGCTGCCTCGGCCGCGTCGCCGGCGCGCGTGACGCGGGGATCGGCGTCGCCCGGCGGTGCATCGGCGCGCGCCGTCCGCACGCGCCGCGGCTCGGCCTCCTCGTCCTCGCCGTCCGGACCGCTGCGCAACGGCACGGGGCGCGCCGGCACCGTGTCGTCCTCCACCTCAACGTCGGGCAGCACCGGCACCGGCCCGCGCTGCACCGTCACCGCGCCGGCATCCTGCGTCATCGGCTCCGAGCGGTGCGGCGTGCGGCCGCCGAAGGGATCGCCGGCGCCGGACTCGCCGCGACCGGCGATGTGCGCCGGCGCGAAATAGTCGGCGATGCCGCGCCGCTGCTCCTCCGACGTGGCGTTGAGCAGCCACATCAGCAGGAAGAAGGCCATCATTGCCGTGACGAAATCGGCATAGGCGACCTTCCAGGCCCCGCCATGGTGCCCGTGCCCGCCCTCCTCGATCTTCCGCACGACGATCGTCGCGCCGTTCCGTCGCGCCATCCTGCCCGCTCTCCGCACGGGCCTGATGGGGTGCTGCCGGTTAAGGCCCCGCTTACGCGCGCGGCTTCGCCATCTCGAATCGCCAGGGCGCCGCGCTGTCCTCGTTCGGGTCGAGCTTCAGCCGGTGCTCGAGCGGCGGGAAGGCGCGGCTGCGGCAATCCGGCCGGTCGCAGAGCCGGCAGGACAGTCCGATGCCGACCGCGGCGCGGGAGATCTCGAGCCCGTCGGCATAGGCGACCTCCTCGGCGCGGGAGATGTCGCAACCCATCGCGACGACATGCATCGGCGCGGGCTCCCCCCAGCGCGTGGTCGGCGCGGCGATGGCGCGCGCGAAGGTCAGGAAGGTGGCGCCGTCCGGCAGCTGCGCGACCTGCACCTGCGTCTCGCCGGGATGCGAGAAGGCGCGGTGCACGATCCATTTCGGGCAGGACCCGCCGAAGCGGGCGAAGGGGAAGCCTGCTGCGCTGAAACGCTTGTCCACGTTGCCCGCGGGATCGACGCGGAGGAAGAAGAAGGGCACGCCGCGCGCCGATCCGCCCTCCCCGGGGCGTTGCAGCGTGGACAGCCGGTGCGCCGCCTGCTCGAAGCTGACGCCGAAGCGCGCGGCCAGCGCCTCCACCTCGTGCCGCAGCGCGCGCGCGGCGCCGAGGAAGGGCGCATAGGGCATCAGGAGCGCGGCGGCGGCGTAGTTCAGCAGGCCGAGCCGGATGATCGCGGCTGCCTCCGGCGTCGAGGGCTCGGCGGGGGCGACCACCGCCTCCACCGCCTCCCGCGCCTCGAGCAGCATGAGCTGGAAGGCCATCTGGAAGCCGCGGGATTCGCGCGGCAGCGACTCCGACAGGTCGAGCCGGCGCAGCGCCGGGTCGTAGCGGCGGAGGCTGCCTTCGAGCGGCCCGACCGCGACGGCGACGCCATGGGTGCGCCGCAGGCGCTCGGCGATCGCGTGGTTCATCTCCGCGGGGCTCGCGCGCAGCTCCGCGCCGATGCGTTCGGCCACCGCCTCGAGTGCGGGGAAGTGGTTGGCGTGGTCGTGGAAGAAGTCGCGCGCCTCCTCCGTCGGCAGCAGGATGCGCCGGCCGGTGGGCAGCGCGATGCCCGACGCGTCCTCGCGCGCGACGCGCCAGGCGCGGTAGAGCGCGAGCATCGCGCGGGCCGCGTTCGGGGCGGAGGCGGCGAGCGTCCCCACCTCCTGCTCCGGCACCTCGTCGAGGCCGAGGGTCGGGTCGGACAGCACCTCGCGCAGCCCGGCCTCCGTCTGGCGTTCCCGGTTGCCCGAGAGCGAGGCGAGGTCGACCGAGAGATGCTCGCCGAGCTTGATCAGCAGGCTCGCCGTGACGGCGCGCTGGTCGTGCTCGATGAGGTTCAGGTAGCTAGCCGAGATGCCGAGACGCGCGGCGAGCGCCTGCTGGGTCAGGCCCCGCTCCAGGCGAAGGCGCCGGATCGTGCGGCCGATCAGCGGACGAGCCATGTGAGGTCCTTTACAAATCCGGCACGGTGTCTGTGAAAATCGTCACAGGATTGCCGTGCCGGACCTAGAATTCCCCCTGAACTTCCGCAGCGCAATGTGAATTATTGACGAGGGCCGCAGGACATTGCGCGGCAGGGAGCCCAGATGACACGCCACACCACCTCTCCGGTTTTCGCCCCAGATGGGAGCACCGGCTTCGGCGGCCAGCCCATGCCGGGCCGGTTCGACGGCATCCGCCGGGACTACACCCCGGCCGAGGTCGCGAAGCTCGCCGGGTCCTTCCGCGTCCAGCACACATTGGCCGACCTCGGTGCGCGCCGTCTCTGGCAGCTGCTGAAGACCGAGCCCTTCGTGAACACGCTCGGCGCGCTGACCGGCATGCAGGCGGTCCAGCAGGTCAAGGCCGGGCTGAAGGCGATCTACCTCTCCGGCTGGCAGGTCGCAGCGGATGCCAACACCGGCGGGGAGATGTATCCCGACCAGTCGCTCTACCCGGTGGACAGCGTCCCGAACGTGGTGCGCCGCATCAACAACGCGCTGCGCCGCTGCGACCAGATCGCGGTCCAGGAAGGCAAGGGCGACGCCACCCACTACATGGCGCCGATCATCGCCGACGCCGAGGCCGGCTTCGGCGGCGCGCTCAACGCCTATGAGCTGATGCGCCACATGATCGAGGCCGGCGCCGCCGGCGTGCATTTCGAGGACCAGCTCTCCTCCGAGAAGAAGTGCGGCCATCTCGGCGGCAAGGTGCTGGTGCCGATCCAGCAGCATATCCGCACGCTGAACGCCGCGCGGCTGGCGGCCGATGTGGAGGGCGTGCCGACCGTGCTGCTCTGCCGCACGGATGCGGAATCCGCGCAGCTGCTGACCGCCGACATCGACGAGCGAGACCGCCCCTTCCTGACCGGGGAGCGCACGCCGGAGGGCTTCTTCCGCATCAGGCCCGGCATGGGCAAGGCCTACGCCATCGCGCGCAGCCTGGCCTATGCGCCCTATGCCGACCTGCTGTGGTGGGAGACCTCCGACCCCGACCTGCAGGATGCGCGCGACTTCGCCGAGGCGATCCACAAGGAATTCCCCGGCAAGATGCTCGCCTACAACTGCAGCCCGTCCTTCAACTGGCAGCGCAAGATGGGCGTCGAGGCGGCGGCGAGGTTCCAGCGCGAGATCGGCGCGATGGGCTACAAGTTCCAGTTCGTCACGCTGGCCGGCTTCCACAGCCTGAACCTCTCCATGTTCAAGCTGGCGCGCGGCTACGCCGAGCGCGGCATGGGCGCGTATTCCGAGCTGCAGCAGGCCGAGTTCGCCGAGGAGGCCAACGGCTTCACCGCGGTGCGCCACCAGCGCGAGGTGGGCGTCGGCTACTTCGACACGGTGGCCACAGCGGCGGCGGGCGGCAACGCGTCGACCACCGCGCTCGCGACCTCCACGGAAGCCGCGCAGTTCCACGACGAGAAGGCGCCGGCGCACGCGCATTAGGCGCACGGGCCCGCAGACCACCCGGCGCGCCGTCCGGCGCGCCGGTCCCCTCATCCAGGAACGACCGGGAACACGACCATGAACGACGACATGCACGACTTTTCTGGCGCGCATGACATGCACGACGACGGCCTCGTCCACTCCCACGGCTGGGCCACCGAACCGCCGCCCTCCGTCGGCATGCTGCTGCGGCCGGCCAATGACGACCGCAAGGTCCACGCGCCGGAGATCGCCGCGGCGATGTCGGTCGCGCAGGACGACACGCATGACGACGGCCTGGTCCACACCCATGACTGGGCGAGCCAGCACAGCGCGCGGCGCTTCCACGGCTGAGCATGGGCGCCGTCCGCCTCGGTGGCGCGGCACGGCGCCGGGCTCGTCCCCGGCGCCGTTTCGCCACCTCCGACCGGGCGCGCCCGCCGCGCGGCTTCTTCCTGGCCAGCCTCGTCGCGCCCCTCATCCTTGCAAGGCTAGGCTTCGCCTGCGGAACGCCCGCCGATGATCGCGACCGCCGCCGCGCGGCGGCGTTGGGGAAGCACCCAGCGGAGGCTTCCATGCGCGCGACCCGGCCCGTCCTTCTCCTGATCTCAGGCCTGCTGTTGGCAGGGCCAGCATTCGCCCAAGGGGGCGGGTCCGGCGGCGGGTCGTCCGGTGGTGCCTCGGGCAGCACCTCCGGCAGCGGCGCTGCCGGTCAGTCCGGCACGCAGGGCTCTCTGCCCGGCCAGGCGGGCGCGTCCTCCGGCCCGAGCGGTCCCGGTCGCCGCGCCCAGACCGAGCAGCAGCTGCAGCAGGGCGGTGCCGCGCCCACGCCGGAGCAGGACGCCCGGCAGCTTCGCGACCTCAACGCCATCTCCCGCCAGCTCGGCGTCGGCGGCAGCGTGCCGGCGCCGGAGGTCGAGGGCGGCGGGCGCCGCTGACCCTATTGCAGCGTGAGGCGCAGCCCGACGCCGACGATGTTCGAGCCGCTGCCCTCCGGCGCGAGGACGCCGAAGGCGCCGGAGCGGTGGTGGATGCGCGGCACGAGCGACACGCCCGGCAGCGCGGGATGCGTGAACTCGACTTCGAAGGCCAGGTAGTTCAGCAGGCGCCGCGGCTCCGGGTCGTTGATCTGCTCCTCGAGCCGCGGCGTGCCGAAGGCGTATGAGAGCCCCTGCGCCACGGCGACGTTCCAGCCGATATCAGTCAGCGGCAGCCGCGCCTGCGGCGAGCGCCACAGCAGCGCAAAGGTGCCTTCCATGTTGCGCTGGCCGTTGAAATGCGCGCCGAGCTGCCCCTCGACCTCGATCGAGCTGCCGTCCAGCAGCCGTCCCACCACCGGCCAGCCGGTGCGGATGTTGCGCACCAGAACGCGGCTGAGCGCGGACGAGGCGAAGTAGGAGCTCTCCGTCTCGAGGTCGCCGTTGACGATCCGCCCCGGGATGTCCGCCAGCCGGTTCGTCGTCCACTGCCCGACATAAAGCGTGCCATGCCAGGTGCGGTCGCGTGGCGCGGGCTGCGCGACCGCAGGCCCCGCCAGGCCCAGTGCCAGGCACAGGGCCAAGCCCAAGCTGCGCATGGCGTCGTCCCCTGAAGCGTCCCCGCGCGCAGCCTATCGGGCCGGCTGCGCCGCGGGAAGGCGGCGGGACGGCAGCACTATCCGCGCAGCGCCTCGGCGAAGACCGCCGGGTCCACGTTGCCGCCGCTGACCACCACGCCCACGGTCTTCCCGCGCGCGTCGAGCTTGCCGGCGAGCACCGCCGCCAATGCCACCGCGCCGCCCGGCTCGACCACGATCTTCAGCTGCTCGAAGGCGAAGCGCATGGCGCGGAAGACCTCGGCGCGCGTCACCACGACGCCGCCGGCGAGCCGCGGCTGGTTGACCGCGAAGGTGATCGCGCCCGGGCGCATCGAGAGCAGCGCGTCGCAGATCGTCTCGCCCGCGCCGTCATTGGCGACCCGCTCCCCGGCGTCGAGGCTGCGCTTCGTGTCGTCCCAGCCCTCCGGCTCCACCGCCCAGACCTGCGTCGTGGGCGACACGCCCTCGGCGGCCAGCGCACAGCCGGCGATCAGCCCGCCGCCGCCGGTGCACACCGCGAGCGCATCGAGCGCGAGGCCCGCCGCGGCCGCATCCTCGAACAGCTCGAGCGCGAGCGTGCCCTGGCCGGGGATGACGTCGGGGTGGTCGAAGGGCGGCAGCACGACCCCGCCGCGCTGTTCCGCCAGACGCTGCGCCAGCGTCTCGCGATCCGTCGTCTTCCGGTCGAAGAAGGTGATCTCGGCGCCCCAGCGCCGCGTGCTCTCGACCTTGATGGCCGGCGCGTCGGAGGGCATGGCGATCAGCGCGGGCATGCCGAGCATCGCCGCCGCGCAGGCCGTCGCCTGGCCGTGGTTGCCGGAGGAGTGCGTGACCACCCCGGCCGCGCGCTGCGCGGGGTCGAGCTTCAGCGCGGCATTGGTCGCGCCGCGCAGCTTGAAGCTGCCGGTGCGCTGCAGCGGCTCCGGCTTCACCAGGATCGTGCCGCCCGTCACCTCGTCCAGCAGGCGGTGCCGCAGCATCGGGGTGCGCACGACGTGCGGCGCGATGCGCGCGGCGGCGGCGCGGACATCGTCATACAGGGGCAGCGTCGCGCTCATGCGGCAGGCTTTCGGAAGCGGTTGGGATCGACCAGAGGGATGACCGGGGCGAGCGCGCCGGGATCCTCGCCCCGCACCAGCGCGGCGAGCAGCGCGCCGGCGGCGGGCGCGGTCTGGATGCCATAGCCGCCCTGGCCAATGAACCAGAAGAAGCCCGGCGCGGCGCGATCTTGCCCGATCGCCAGGCTGCGGTCCGGCGTGAAGCTGCGCAGGCCGGCCCAGCGATGCTCGACGCGGTGGACGGGGATGTCGAGCGCGGCCCCCATGCGGTCCACTGCGATCGCGATGTCGATCTCGTCCGGCTGCACGTCGTGCGGGTCCATGTCGGTCTCGTCGGCGGGCGAGACGAGCAACTTCCGCCGCGCCTCCGGCCGCACGTACCAGGAATGCGCCGCGTCGCCGAGCAGCGGCCAGGCGGCGCAGTCATGCGCGCCCGGATCGACGATCAGCGCCGTGCGGCGCTTCGGCTGCAGGCCGAGCGGCGCGACGCCCGCGCTCCGCGCCACCTCGTCGCCCCAGGCACCGGCAGCGTCGACGATCACGGGCGCCGAGAAGACCGCGCCCGACGACGTCTCCGCTTCCCACATCCCGGCGCGCCGTGCGATGCGCCCCGCGCGGTGGCGCAACGCCAGCACCCCGCCGGCGCGCCGCAGCGACTGAAGAAAACCCTGGTGCAGGCCGGCGACGTCCATGTCGAAGGCGTCGCGCTCGATCGCCGCGGCTACCGCGTAGCCGGGGCGCAGCGGCGGGCCCATCGCCGCGACCGCCTCCACCGCGATCGGCTCGATTCCCTCGCCGGTCGCGATCATCTCGGCGAGCTTCGCGCGCTGGTCCTCGGGTGCGAGGGTGACGACGGGGCGGGGCGAGAAGATCGGCCCGGGGCAGAAGCCCTCGGGCGGCGCCTCGAAGAAGGCGCGGGAGGCGGCAGAGAGCAGGCGGACGTCGCGCGGCCCGTAGTTCTGGATCCAGATCGCCGCGGAGCGGCCCGTGGTGTGATAGCCGGCGCTCTCCTCGGCTTCGAGCAGCGCGACTCGCAGCCCGCGCGCCTGCGGCGCGACTGTCAGGGTGGCGGCGAGATGCGCCGCCGCGGTGGCGCCGGCCATGCCGGCGCCGACGACGATCGCGTCGAAGCTGTGGTGATCCATGCGGCGCATCGTCCCGCCGGTCGGCGGGACGCGTCAATGCAGGCGCAGCTCAGGCGGCGCCGCGATCCGGCCCGCCGAGCCCGTCATTCGACGCCTCGCCCGGCCGGGCCGGGTCGCGCTGCTCGGCCAGGGGCGCCTCGATGACATAGGACCGGGCGCGGCCGATTCCGGGCTCGCGCCGCAGCAGCCGGCGCGGATCGCGCGTGCCGCCGGCGGTGCCCGGCGTCGCGGTCCCGGTCGTGTTCGCCGCGTAGCTGCCGGCGGCGATCATGCGCATCGCCTCGGCGTCGAGCCCGCCGGTGCCCGGCATCATCGCCGGCGCCTCGCCGGCGCGTGCCGTCACCGCGCCGGCCATCGCCGTCGGCTTCCAGCCCTCCGCGCGCCAGCCCTGCGATTCCTGATCGAGGTCGCGCGCGCCCGCCTCGTCCAGCAGGCGTACCGCCTCCGCCGCCTGGCGTTCCTCGACCTCGGCCGAGAGCACGACGCCGCCGCGGTCCATCGCCTCGCGATGCGCGGCGAAATCCTCATTCGGCAGGAACAGCGCGTCGAGCAGCGCCGGCAGGCCGCGCTCGCCGCCAATCGAATCCGGCGTGGCGGAGGGCACCGGCGCATTCGGCGCATCGTGCAGCCGTACATGCCGCACGCCGAGGCGCCGCAGCGCGTCCTGCGCCCGCGTGGCGGCTTCGGCGTCGTGGAAGGCAGCGGTGACGATGCGGGTCATGGCGGACCTCATGCGAAGGGCGCGGCCAGAACCGACGGCGCGCCACCGAGGTTCCCAACCCGCCAGAAACAGGCGGTCCCGCCGAAGCCCTTCTCCCCCCCGGTGCCCTGCCGCGGCGTCACGCCGGAGGCGTGCCTGCAGTACGACGCCGCGGCAGGCTGAACCGAAGCCCGGAGAAGGGGCGCCAATCCGGGGCCCCCGCGGCGGCGCCGAAGGCGACGTCGTGGGGAGTTAAGCGACTCCCTTGCCGCCCCGCTTGACCGGGTCATTGGCGACGTCGTCCTCGTTCACCTCCACCTCGGTGCGGCGGACGGTGTCGCGGATCGTCTCGGTGCGCTCGGTCGATTCCTTGTTGACGACCACCTCGCCGGTGACGCGGGCCTCCTTGCTGACCACCGCCTCCTCGATCGATTCCTCGGCCTCGATCACCCGCTCGCGGAACAGGTCCTCACCCGCGATGCCGGGGCTGTCGGCGGCGCGGCGCTCGACGCGCACATGCTCCTCGCGCAGGTGGACCTGCTCCTCGACCGGCGTCTCGACGACGTAGCTGCGCACCCGCACGCGGCCGGCATGCGCGACGCGCTTGCCGACGCGCAGCCGCTCCTCGGCGATCGGGATGGACTGGTCGCGGCCCTCGAGGCCGGTCGCGGTGGTGCCGGTCGCCATCGTGCCGCCGGTGATGCCCGCGCGCCTGCCCTCATGCTCCGGATGCGCGCCGGAGATGTTGGTGCCCGCCACCTGGTCCACCGCGCGGCTCGCCATGGTGCCGGGGGGGTTGCCGGGCGTGCCGTCCGGCGTGCCGCCCATCGCGGAGACGCCCGTGCGGCTGCCATCGGACGACAGGCCGAGCGTCGCGCCCGCCATGTTGCCGCCGGTCCAGCCCTGGCTGCGCCACTCCGCCTCGCGCGTGTCGAGGTCCACCGCGCCGGCGGCCTCCATCGCGTCCATGGCGAGGTCGACGCCTTCATCGTCCACCTGCGCCACCACCATGGCACCGCCGCGGCGGATCCCTTCATGGTAGGTCGCGCGGTCCTCTTCCGGCATCCAGCTGCTGCCGATGGAGGAGTAGTTCAGGCGGTCATCGTCCTGGTTCGTCGCGACGGCGCCGGCGGAGGAGGCGTCCTCCACATGCACGTTCGTGGCGCGGACGTTCAGGCCCTGCAGCGCCTCGGCGGCGCGTTCGGCTTCGGCACGGCTGTCGAACAGGGCGGTGATGGTACGCTGCATGAAGTGTTCTCCTGGGTTTTCGTTCTCTGGACCGGTCCGCTCGACCGAGACCTCCTGCCGCCGGATCATTGCGGGAAGCACCACCTCTTCCTCCGCCGTGCGGAGGCGGAAGCGGATCTCCTCGGTGACGACCAGGCGGCGCACGAGCACGACGCGCTCCTCCACGACCGGCACGACGAGCGTGTCGCCCTCGTGCCGCACGGGGGGCGGCGCCTCGACCTCGCGATCCACCCGCACGCGCTCGATCTCGGCGAACTGGCGGCGGAGCGTGGCGTGCAGCTCGCGCGCCTCCTCCGCCGTGCGCACCGCGACGCGTACGCGCCGCCGGATACGACGGCGCCCGATGCGCAGCCGCTCCTCGGCGATGGGCAGGCGACCGAGCTCGGTCGCGTCCTGGGGCATGCGGGTCCTCCGGCGGGTCCGTCCTCAACGGCGCGCGAGCCGAGGTGTTCCAGCCGGCCACGCAACATCATGAACGGACGTTTATTCGACGCACTTGCTTGCCGCGTCGGCCGATGCCTAACCTGCCTCCAACCAAGGACGGCCGCCTCAGGGCCGGGACAGAGGAGGAGCGGGATGACCAAGGGAATGACGCGCCGCGGCGCGATCAGGGCGGGCGCCGGCGTGCTCGCCACGGGGGCGCTGGGTGCGCCGATGGTCCATGCGCAGGGCTCGGCGGGCAGCCTGCGCTTCGCCTTCTGGGACCATTGGGTGCCGGGCGCCAACGCGGCGCTGCAGCAGCTCGCGCAGCGCTGGGGCGAGCGCAACCGCGTCAACATGACGCTCGACTTCATCAACACCACGGGCAACCAGCTGCAGCTGACCATCGCCGCCCAGGCGCAGTCGCGCAGCGGGCATGACGGCATCAGCCTGCTGCCCTGGGATCCGGGCACCTATGCCGACCAGCTCGAGCCCTGCGACGACGTCATGCAGCGGCTCTCGGCCAAGTACGGGCAGGTGAACCCGATCGCCGAGTTCCTGGCCAAGCGTGGCGGGGCCTGGCGCGGCGTGCCGGCGACCTCGGGCACCCAGACGAAGCCCGCCTGCGTGCGGGCCGATCTGTTCCAGCAGCATGCCGGGATCGACATCAAGGCGATGTGGCCGGCGCGCGGCGAGCGTGGCCCGACCGCCGACCAGTGGACCTGGGACACCTTCCTGCGCGCCGCCGAGGCCTGCCACCGCGCCAACGTGCCGTTCGGGCTTCCCATGGGCCAGTTCACCGACGCGGTGGACTGGGTCGGCGCGCTGTTCCTCTCCTATGGCGCCCGCATCACCGACGAGCGCGGCAACCCGACGATCCGCGGCAACCAGGAACTGCGCCAGGTCATCGACTACGCGGTGCGTCTGTCGCGCTTCCTGCCCAACGATGTCTGGGCCTGGGACGACGCGTCGAACAACCGCGCCCTGATCTCCGGCCGCTCGGCCCTGGTGTTCAACCCGCCCTCGGCCTGGGCGGTGGCGAAGCGCGACGCGCCGCAGGTGGCCGAGAACTGCTGGACCGTGCCGATGCCGGCCGGGCCGCGCGGGCGCTTCCTGGCCTACCTGCCCTATGTCACCGGCGTCTGGAGCTTCGGGCGTAACAAGACCGCGGCGAAGGCCTTCCTCGAGTTCATCACGGAACGCGAGAACGCCGAGTTCACCTCGACCTTCAGCCAGGGCTACGACATCCCGCCCTTCCTGAGCATGGCCGACTTCAAGGTGTGGGAGGAGCAGGGGCCGCCGGTCGGCACCATCTTCAACTACCCGCTGAAGCCGCACCACCAGGCGACCTATTCGATCGCCTTCTCGCCCGCCCCGCCCGAGCTGGCGCAGCAGATGTACATCCAGGCGCTCAACACGAAGGTGATCGCCCGCATCGCCCAGGGCGGCGAGAACGTGGAGGCCGCGCTCGGCTGGCTCGAGCGTGAGATCAACAACATGCGTCGCGGTGGCTAGCGGCGCGGAGCATGGCGCGGCGGGTCGCCGCCGCGCCCAGGATTGACGGGCTGAGGATCCCACCGGCCGGGCGGCGCTGCGCCGCCCGGCTTTCGGCACAGGGAGCGCTGGCATGGCGGACGGCACATTGGTGATGCAAGGCGCTGCCGCGCCGGCCGGCGGGTCGCTGCGTCGGTTCACCCGGCGGCGCTCCACCATCGCCTTCCTGATGACGCTGCCGCTGATCCTGGTGATCGGCGGGCTGGTCGCCTGGCCCGCCGGCTATGCGATGTACCTCGCCACGCTGAACCGGCGGATGACCTCCTTCATCGGCCTCGGCAACTTCGAGATCCTGCTCGAATCCGAGACCTTCCGGATGGTCATCTTCCAGTCGGTGTTCTTCGCGGTCACCGCGGTGATCCTGAAGGCGCTGATCGGCTTCTGGCTGGCGCACATGCTGCACCACATCCCGACCAGGGGGCAGCGCAAGTGGCGCGGCATGCTGCTGGTGCCCTGGGTGATCCCGCCCGCGCTCTCCACCCTCGGCTGGTGGTGGATGTTCGAGCCGACCTATTCCTCGATCAACTGGATCCTCAACATCTTCGCCGTCCCCTCGGTCCCCTGGCTCGGCGAGCCGTGGTGGGCGCGGATCAGCGTCATCATCGTGAACGTCTGGTACGGCGCGCCCTTCTTCATGATCATGTACCTCGCCGCGCTGAAGTCGGTGCCCGAGCAGCTGTATGAGGCGGCGGCGATCGACGGGGCGACGTCCTGGCAGCGGCTGCGCTACGTGACGCTGCCGATGATGCGCAACATCATCTCGATCACCGTGCTGTTCAGCCTCATCGTGACCTTCGCGAACTACGACATCGTCCGCGTGCTGACCAACGGCGGACCGCGCGACCTGACGCATGTCTTCGCGAGCTACGCCTTCCAGGTCGGCATCCTGGCCGGCAACATCCCGCGCGGCGCCGCGGTGTCGCTGTTCATGTTCCCCATGCTCGCCGTCATCGCGTTCTTCGTGCTGCGCGGCATCAACCGGCGCAACCGGGAGGAGGCGTGATGTCCAGCGCGACGGCGAACGTGGCCGCGCATCCGCGGGGCATCTACCACAAGGCCGGGAGCCTGCGCGCGGAGCGGCGCTGGGCGCTGTGGACCGCCTATGTCTCGTTGATCTTCGCCGCCATCATCATGCTGGCGCCTCCCGTCTACATGTTCCTGACGAGCCTCAAGACGAGTGCGGAGATCGCCGACCTCGGCGCGAGCAGCCCCTGGTGGGTGCGCAACCCGACGCTCGAGAACTACGCCGCGCTGCTGGGCAGCGAGATGTTCCGCGGCTTCTTCTGGAACAGCGTGAAGGTGACCCTGCTGGTGGTGGCGATCACCATGGTGATCTCCGTCCTCGCGGCCTTCGCGCTCGGGCGGATGCGCTTCTGGGGCAGCCAGTGGCTCGCCACGGGCGTGTTCCTGACCTATCTCGTGCCCGACACGCTGCTCTTCATCCCGCTCTACCAGATCGTGGGCGGCCTCGGGCTGCTGAACTCCACCTGGGGGCTGGTGCTGGTCTATCCGACGCTGACCGTGCCCTTCTGCACCTGGATCATGATCGGCTACTTCGCATCGATCCCGAAGGAGCTGGACGAGGCCGCGCTGATCGACGGCGCGAACTGGATGCAGATGCTGGTGAGAATCTTCATCCCCGTCGCGCTCCCCGGCATCATCGCCGCGACGATCTTCGCCTTCACCGTCAGCTGGGCGGCCTTCGTCTATCCGACGGCCTTCATCACCTCGCCGTCGGAGATGCCGATGACGATCGGCGTGGTGTCGCAGCTGATCCGGGGCGACACCTTCGCCTGGGGCCAGCTGATGGCCGGCGCGCTGCTCGCGGCGCTGCCGCCGGTGATCGTGTATGCGTTCCTCATGGACTACTACATCGCCGGCCTGACCGCCGGCGCGACGAAGGGATAAGCGTTCATGGCTCAGGTCTCTCTCCGCCGCGTGGTCAAGGCCTATGAAGGCGGCGTGCAGGCGGTGAAGGGCATCGACCTCGAGATCGCCGACCACGAATTCGTCGTGCTCGTCGGCCCCTCGGGCTGCGGCAAGTCCACCACGCTCCGCATGATCGCGGGGCTCGAGGAGATCACCTCGGGCGACATCGCGATCGGCGGCACGGTGGTGAACGACATCCCGCCGCGCGACCGCGACATCGCCATGGTGTTCCAGAACTACGCGCTCTACCCGCACATGTCGGTCTTCGACAACATGGCCTTCGGCCTGACGCTCAGGAAGTTCCCGAAGGAGGAGATCAAGCGCCGTGTGGACAACGCCGCGCGCATCCTCGACATCACGCCGCTGCTGGAACGCAAGCCGAAGGCGCTGTCGGGCGGGCAGCGTCAGCGTGTGGCGATGGGCCGCGCCATCGTGCGCGACCCGAAGGTCTTCCTCTTCGACGAGCCGCTGTCGAACCTCGACGCCAAGCTGCGCGTGCAGATGCGCACCGAGATCAAGAAGGTGCACCAGACGGTCAAGACCACCACCGTCTACGTCACCCACGACCAGGTGGAGGCGATGACGCTCGCCGACCGCGTGGTGGTGATGAACCACGGCGTCATCGAGCAGGTCGGGCCGCCGCAGGAGCTCTACCACCGCCCCGCGACCCGCTTCGTCGCCGGCTTCATCGGCAGCCCGGCGATGAACTTCATCCCCGCCCGCGTCGAGAACGGATCGGGCGCGCTGCGGCTGAACCTGCCCAACGGAATCGTGCTGCCGGTGCCCGAGGAACGCACCGGCCGCTACGCCCAGGCCGCGGGCAAGGAGGTGCTGTTCGGCATCCGCCCCGAGCACCTGACCGAGCCGAAGAACCTCGACCGCGCCAACATCGCGACCTTCGAGCTGACACCCGAGGTGATCGAGCCGATGGGGATGGAGACGCTCGTGCATCTCTGGCTCCAGGGTGCGGAGGTCTGCAGCCGCATCGACCCCACGACGCCCGCCGAACCCGGCCGCCCCATGCCGGTCGCCGCCGACCTCAACCACATGCACATCATCGACCCCGAGACGGGTCGCGTCCTCTAGCGTCCCCTTCCCACCCGCGCCGCCGCTCCCTCTCCCGCGTCACGCCGAAGGCGTGCCTTCGGCACGACGCGAGGGAAGGTCGGGGTGGGGGTCATCCCGTTCCAGAGACCGACACCCAACGCCATGGCACCCGCACCCGTCCTCGTCGACGCCACGCGCCTCGACGCCTTCGTCGCCGCCATCTTCCGCGCCATCGGCTGCGACGCGGCCGAGGCCAGCCGCATCTCCGCCCATCTCCTCGGCGCCAACCTTGCCGGCCATGACAGCCACGGCGTCGCGCGCGTCCCGCGCTATGTCGAATGGTGCGAAGCGGGCTACGTGCTGCGCGGCCAGACCGCCGAGGTCGTCACTGATGGCGGCGCCTTCGCGCTGCTGGACGGGAAGTTCGGCTTCGGCCAGACCGTCACGCCCCAGGCCGTCGAGCTCGGCATCGCCCGCGCCCATCAGCACGGCATCGCCGTCATCGGCCTGCGCAACGCCGGTCATATCGGCCGCGTCGGCGACTATGCCGAGACGGCGATCCGCGCCGGGCTCATCTCCGTGCATTTCGTCAACGTCGCAGGCAGCGTGCTCGTCGCCCCCTACGGTGCCACCGACCGCCGCTTCTCCACCGCCCCCTTCTCGGTCGGCGTGCCGCTGCCCGGCCGGCCGCTGGTGCTGGACTTCGCGACCTCGCTGGTCGCGGAGGGCAAGGTCATGGTCGCCGCGAATGGCGGCAAGGCGCTGCCGCATGACGCGCTGATCGAGCCCGATGGGCGCCTTTCCGCCGATCCGCGCACGCTCTACGGCGACTACGCCCCGGTCGGCCCGCGCGACCCGTCGAAGGGCGCCGGCGCCATCCGCGCCTTCGGCGAGCACAAGGGCAGCGGGCTTGCCTTCATGTGCGAGATGCTCGCCGGCGCGCTCACCGGCGGCGGCACCTCCGGCCCGATCGACAAGCGCACGCGCATCGCCAACGGCATGCTGAGCTTCTACGTCTCGCCGCGGCACTTCGGCACCGAGGCCGAGTTCCACGCCTCCGGGCGCGCCTATGTGGACTGGGTGCTCGCCGCCAACCCCGCGCGGCCGGGGGAGCCCGTGCTGGCGCCCGGCGACAAGGAAGCCGCGACGCGCGCCGACCGCCTGGCGAACGGCGTGCCGCTGCAGCCCGACACCTGGGAGAGCATCCTGCAGGTCGCCCGCCGCCTCGGCGTTCCGCAGCCGTGACAGCACGCCTCGGCGGGTGCATGTCGCGCGCATGGACCCGCTGACGCGCTGGCTGATCCGCCTCGTCGAGATCTACCGCAACCCGCCTTCGAAGCAGTGGATGATCATCGCCGGGTCGCGGTCGCAGCGTCGCTCGCCCTGTTCGCGGTGGAGCGCTTCGTCGGCTGGCCCGCCTGGCTGACGACCGAGCCGGTGCCGATGCGCCCGCGGTGAAGCGCCGCGTCACGTCCTCCCCGGTCACAGGGGAGGGGGCTCGTGACCCGACCGCCCCCTTGCCACCCCTCCACCGCCGCGCGACCCTCCGGCCAAAGACCAAGGGAGGATCGCCGTGATCACGCGCCGTCTCGCGCTCGCCGTCGCCGTCGCCGCGCTCGCCACGCCCGCGCTGGCCTTCCCCGATCGTACCATCACCCTCGCCACCGGCTTCGCCCCCGGCGGCTCCACCGACGTCACCGCGCGGCTGCTCGCCGACCGGCTCGGCCCCGCGCTCGGCGGCAATGCGCGCGTGGTGGTGGAGAACCGCCCCGGTGCGGCCGGCATCATCGCCAGCGACTGGCTGCGCCGGCAGGCCCCCGACGGCCACACGCTGATGCTGGTGGAGGCATCGTCCCACGCCCTGGCCCCCAACGCCGTCGCCGGCGGCACGCGCTACGACGCGGTCGCCGACTTCACCCACATCGCGATGGTCGGCACCGGCCCGATGATCGTCGTCACCCAGCCCGGCTTCCAGGGCCGCACCCCGCAGGAGGTGATCGCCCGCCTGCGCGAGTCGCCGCCCGACGCGCTGCCCTTCGCCTCTTCCGGCGTCGCCTCCATGCCGCACCTGTCGGCGGAGATGCTGGCCTCCGTCATCGGCATGGGCGGGCGCTACACCCACGCGCCCTACCGCTCCGGTGGGCTGATGGTGGAATCGATCGCGCGTGCCGAGACGCAATGGGGCGTCGCCGTGCTGGCCTCGGCCGCCGGCCAGGTGCGCGACGGGCGCGTGCGGGGCGTCGCGGTGACGGGGCTCGAGCGCTTCCCCTCCTTCCCCGACATACCGACGCTGAACGAGGGCGCGCTGCCCGGCTTCGACCTCGAGAACTGGTTCGCCGTGATCGGCCCGCCCGGGCTGCCCGCGCCGGTCGTCGCCGCGCTGAACCGCGCGGTGCGCGCCGCGATCGTCGAGCCGCAGCTGCGCGAGCGCCTGCTAGTGGCCGGCGTCGCGCCCTGGACGCGCCCGAACGAGCCCGCCGACGCGACCGCCTTCTTCCGCGCCGAACTCGGCAAGTTCCGCCAGGTGGTGGACCGCACCGGGGTGCGCCTGGAGCCGTGAGCGAGACGCAGGCGGACATCATCGTCATCGGCGGCGGCAGCGCCGGCTGCGTCGTCGCCGCGCGGCTGTCCGAGGATCCCGCCACGCGCGTCCTGCTGCTGGAAGCCGGGCCGCCCGATTCCAGCCCCTGGGTCCGCTTGCCCGCCGGCTATGCGAAGCTCTTCGGCAGCGGCATCTACGACCCGCGCTTCATGACGGAGCCCGAGCCTGCGCTGGGCGGCCGCGCCATCCATTGGCCGCGCGGCCGCGTGCTCGGCGGATCCGGCAGCGTCAACGGCCTGGTCTTCCTGCGCGGCTCGCCGCACGACTACGACCGCTGGGCGCAGGCCGGCGCGCGCGGCTGGTCGCATGAGGACGTGCTGCCCGCCTTCCGTCGCCTGGAGACCTGGCTCGGCCCCGCATCCGGCATGCGCGGCACGGATGGTCCGATCCGCGTGATGGAGCCGCGGGGGCTCGCCCGCGCGCCGCAGGCCTTCGTGGACGCGGCCGTCGCCGCCGGCTTCCCGCGCTTCCGGGACGTCAACGCCGGCGGCCCGATCGAGGGCTTCGGCCCCGTCCAGCTCAATGTGGACGGCCGCTTCCGATCCTCTTCCGCGCGCAGCTATCTCCGCCCGGCCATGTCGCGGCCGAATCTCGAGGTCCGCACCGGCATCCACGCGCATCGCCTGGTCTTCGAGGGCACGCGCTGCACCGGCGTGATCACGGCGGAAGGCACCTTCCGCGCCCGCCGCTGCGTCGTGCTCAGCGCCGGCGCGCTGGAGACGCCGAAGCTGCTGATGCTGTCGGGCATCGGCGACGGCGCCGCGCTGCAGGGCCTCGGCATCCCGGTGGTCGCGCACAGCCCCGATGTCGGGCGCAACCTGCAGGACCACCTGATCGCGAAGTTCATCTTCCGCACCAGGCCCTGCGGCACGCTCAACGAGATCCTGCGGAGCCCGCTCCGCAAGGCCGGCATCGGGCTCGACTGGCTGCTGCGCAAGGCCGGCCCCCTTGCCATCGGCGCCGGAGAGGCGACCGGCTTCGTGCGCGTGACACCGGGTGCGGAGGAGGCGGAGGCGCAGCTTCTCTTCGTCAACTTCGCCACCTTCGACTACACCAAGGGACTGACCGACTTCCCCGGCGTGATG
>Ga0164290_1000695_pt1 | contig 90793 bp, 67 predicted proteins | sample Micstemetagenome_FD_108782 | JGI IMG/M metagenome (GOLD analysis project Ga0164290, IMG submission 108782) | Contaminated culture microbial community from soil near Moab, Utah, USA - Microcoleus steenstrupii SON62 (Illumina Assembly) | ecosystem: Environmental > Terrestrial > Soil > Soil crust... | reverse complement strand
GACCGCCCACCGCAACGCCCGCCGCTGCGGCACTCACTGGCAATTCACCACCGCCAACGCCAGAATCAAACTCCGCTCCCTCTATCCCCAACCTGACGGAATTGGATAGACGGAGCAGTAGGTCAAGCTATGCCTGACGGCGTGTTGTGAGTCTTCAGGCCCATGCGTCAGGCCATCCTGACCTACGGAACTCGTGCAGATCACCGGGTTCATGAAAGTGCTACACGGTTTTGCGGTGGCACATCATGAATCATTCGTCCTGCTCAAAAGGCACTAGCGGCGCAAAGCCGCCGCCAATGGCACCCGATGGTTCATACGGTGACCATATCTGCCTATCGTCCACGTCCGGGGAGCGTCAACCGAAATGTCGAGCCAACCCCCAGATCGCTCTCCACGTTCACTTTCCCGTCGTGAGCTTCGATAAATGTTTTGACGATGGCGAGCCCGAGTCCCAACCCACCATCCTTATCAGGATCGGTTTCGTGCTTGTCAAATACGGAACGGCAACGATCCGCCGGTATCCCGACTCCGTTGTCGCGAACGAAACACTCGACGGCACCTCCGTCACTCGTCTGCATCGCGCCGATGATGACTTCGCCGCGCGGCGTGTAAGAGATTGCGTTGGCTATCAGGTTCTGGAACACCCGTCGCAACAGGCTGGCATCGGCATAAACGACCAGGTTGACGGGAACCTTGTTGATCAATGCCGTACTGTCCGTGCCAGCCACCGGATGGAGATCGTGAATCAGGGCCTCGATGAGCGGCCACAAATCAAATTCTCGCCGCTCTAACTTGACCCCCATCTCCGTCAGCAGGTTTGTATTCTCTTCCAGCACCTTGTGGACAAGCCCTTCGAGGTTCTGCACATTGCGGCGTAAGATGCTAAAAATCTGCGGCATCTCCGCTGTCTCACCCGCAGACGGAAATGTCAATTCCAGAAGGCTTGCAGCCAGGGAAATGGCATTGAGAGGGGTTCGGAGATCGTGCGCCACGAAGGCAAGATATTCTTCTCGGCGCCGCTGCACTTCCACGGCTCGCTGGGTGGAAAAAGTCTCCACCGCTAACCCGATGGCCTGGTCAAAGACCCGGTTCATCGTGTGAAAAGGCCTGCCTTGCAGGCTCAGGCCGTTGTTATCGACAAGATCGTGAATACAGCCTCGCAAAATGTTGTACTCGGCAACGACTTCAACGAGATCAAAGCCGTCCTCGACCCGTTGCAATCCATGAGCCGGCGGGCTTCCCTCGCTCAGGGCTTCCGGGATCGTTTGATCAGACATGGACTGAAATGCCGCCACCAGTTCTTCCAGGAACCCGGGAATGTGGTCATTCAGCGTAGGAGTGTCGAGATGCTGCGCCGACGGCAGATCACGCACCTGCTGCCGCCACTGCGACAGGACGGAGTGGCGTTCCCGGTAGATGAGCTCTGCCAGTTGATCGAACTCGTTCATGGTCATCTCGAATCCACCGTCGCGACGGAAATGGCAAAGCTTAGCGGCCAATCGCTCATGCGAACCTGTCCACCGAACCGGGCACGAAACTCGTCGGCCTGCTATGAATCTAACAGGTATCACACTGGCAGGCGAAGCCGACGTGCTACCAGACCCGTTGTGAGTCCTGTTGGTTGGGCTGTCCCTGACGACGTGTTCTGAATCTCACGGACCATGCGTCAGGCACAGCCCGGCCTCATGATCTGCGTGATTTTGTCCTTCCATTCGATGTGAATAGGTATCATCCAGCACGGTTGGACAAGACGTGCTCTCACGCACATTCGGCAGCTTTTCCAAGACAATAGAAACGCAGAGATCGCCGAGGGACGCGGAGAGATTCAGGGAGTACATGGCCTCTGCGGCTCTCCGCGTCCTCTGCGTTTCTATCTTAGAGGTGCTCCAGCTTGTCACTAGATCGCCGCGCCGGTGACACACGAGGAAACCTATGGGTAACCATCCTGCCTCGTTGAGACGGCTCTCGCCTCCTCACTTGTGATCGCGGGCGGGGCCCAGGCAGATGCGGAAGCCGTCGCGGGAGTCGGAGTAGTGCGGACCGGCGAGACCCAATCGCACGGCGCAGCGGGCGTTGCCGGGGACGTCGAAGTAGTTGCCTCCTCGGCAGACCGGACGCGGGTTTTCTTGCACGGTGTAGAGCTCTTCGTGACCGCCACGCGGATCGAAGTGGTCCAGAATCACTTCCCACACGCCGCCGCACATATCCGCCATGCCGAAACCATTCCGGCCCTTTTCACCGTAGTGGTCCACGGGTGACACGAAGGCGAACCCGTCGCTCCAGGGAGCGCTCGACAGTGGCCACTTCTGCTGCCGATCGGGCAGGAAATCGACGGCCGAAATATTGAAGCGGCCTTCACCTTCGCTCAGTTCATTGCCCCACCAGAAAGCCGTGCTATCCGGGCGGCCGCCGCGGCAGGCGTATTCCCATTCGGCTTCGGTCGGCAGGCGGTACTCCAAGCCCTTCGGCAGTCGACCGGCCGCACGCTCTGTGTCGGTCAGCCATTTCGCAAATGCCCGACCATCGGCCCAGCTCACGCACACCACAGGGAAGTCGTCACGCAACGGAAACTGAAAGTTCGGATCGCGCCAGCTCTTGCCCTGCATCGGTTCCCAGGGATGAGTCACGCTCGTGGTGAGATGGTAGCTGGTCCATTTGGGATTGAAGCATTGCGTATGACCGCCCGGCTGCTCGGCATCGGTCACGTACTTGGTCTCTTCGACGAAGCGGCGGAACTGGCCGACGGTGACTTCCGTGCGTCCCATCCAGAAGCCGTAGGGCACCCGCATGGCCCGCGGCTGTTCCCCTTCGTAAGACTCACGTTCGGTCCCGGCCTGAGCCCCGCCTTCAATGCCCGTGGCCCAGCGTTTTTCGTCGGCCGTGCTCCCCATCAGGAATTCACCGGCCGGAATAAACACGGTCTCCAGCTTCACCCCGTTTCCCAGGTCAGCCCGCTGCGCATCCCCCTGCTGCGGCTCAGCGCCAACGACGAATCTCCCCGCAACGATCAACGCGATCGCGAACCAACTCCATAGAACTCGGGTTTGCATGCTCTTCTCCAAAGTCGAGTTACCGGAACCGTCGAGCGACTGGTGATCCATCGAACTGTAATCAGGGAGTAAAAGTCAATCGCAACCCAGGTTGGAATTCTGTAGTAGTAGGGTACGCTGTGCGTACCAGATTCTGCGAGCTATGCTCCGTGAATGTCGAACTACCGTCGTGTACAGATCCCCGGTGGAACGTTTTTCTTTACCGTGAAAACGGAGCAAAACGCTCCGATTTTTGCCGAGCAACAGTTCGCGGCTCTGTTAGGAGAGGTCGTTCGAGAAGTCATGCAACTCTGGCCATTTGAGCTAAACGCGATCGTGCTTCTCCCCGATCACCTGCACGCGATCTGGTCTCTGCCGCCAGGAGACATGGACTACCCCAAACGGTGGGGCTGGCTGAAGAAAGAGTTTACGAAACGATACCTGGAACTTGGCGGTCAGGAACAATCGACGTCAACGTCACGAAAGCGGTATCGACGCAGAGGTGTCTGGCAACGACGATATTGGGAACATACGATCGCAGATGATGCCGACTTCGAAACGCATTTTGACTACGTGCATTGGAATCCGGTGAAGCACAAATACGTTTCGTGCCCTGTCGATTGGCCCTATTCTTCGTTTCACCGATGGGTTGCGAAAGGCGTCTACGAAAAGGATTGGGGATGCGGTCACAAAGTACCGTTGGCCATCAAACAATCCGCGCAAGATTTTGGAGAGTGAAAGGTACGCACAGCGTACCCTACTCGGCTGATAGTAGCCCGTCACGCCTCCGCTGCGACCTTGTTCTTCAGCACGCCGATGTGTTCAATCTCGATCTCCACCGTATCGCCGTCCTGCATGAAGACCGGGGGTTTGCGAGCGGCGCCGACTCCCGGGGGGGTGCCGGTGAAGATGAGGTCGCCGGGTGAGAGCGTCATCAGTTGCGAGACGTGGCTGATGAGATGGTCGACGCCGAAGATCAGTTCTTTCGTCCGCGAATCCTGCATGGTTTTGCCGTTCAGGCGGCACTGCACGCGCAGGTCGTGCGGGTCGCCGACTTCATCGGCGGTCACAAGCCAGGGGCCAATCGGAGCGAAGGTGTCGGGCGTTTTGCCGAGCAGCCATTGCCCGCCGGGCCGCCCCTTCTGCCAGTCGCGGGCGGAGACATCGTTCCCCACGGTGTACCCGGCGACGTACTGGAACGCGGCCGACTTGGGGATGTTTTTCCCTGTTTTCCCGATGACGACCACGAGTTCGGCTTCGTAATCGACCTCGTGCGACACCTTGGGCAGCACGATGGTCTCTTCCGGGCCGATGATCGCCGTCGTGAACTTGCTGAAGACGATCGGTTCGGTCGGAATCGGAGCGCCGGTTTCCTCGGCATGGTCGCGGTAGTTGAGGCCGATGCACAGAATCTTGCCCGGCTGGGCGATTGGCGGCAGAAACGTGCCGGTGACGAACGGGCCTTTGCTCATCCCCTGGGCGAGGGCATGGGCTGCGGAGGTGAGTCCTTCGGGAGTGGCCAGCACTTCGTGCAATGTCTCTGGGAGTTTCGGGTCGACAGCGACCAGGTCAACATATCGATCGTCGAGCGTACAACCGACGAGTTTCGGGCCGTCGGTGGTGAGCAGCATGGCGAGTTTCACGTGCGAAGTCCTTATGATTGAAGCCGAAGCGGTGAATTCAACAGATTTCGATGTGTGATGTTACCGCAAACCCCGGCGTGACCTCCAGTACGGTGCAAGCTGAGTGATGAGTGGCAAGTGTCAAGTGAGATCAATCATCCGGAATTGCCCTTATCACTTGGCACTCAGCCCTTGTCTCTTGACCAGACTCATCACGATAGCAGCGTGACCCCAAACGTGGCATACTACCGCTCTGATGAATCGTGCCACGCCGATGATTGGCGATGTTCGGCCACCTTGGGATAGACCCTCTCGATGACAGATGCGGTAACGTCGACCGTGCTCGACAACGGTCTTACGGTCGTGCTTGAAACCCTGCCCGAGTTGCAGTCGGCGGCGTATGCCCTGCTGATTCCCTGTGGCAGTGCCTATGACCCTCCCCAGGGGAGCGGCATCGCCAGTGCCTTATGCGACTGGATTACGCGCGGGGCCGGTGACCGCGATAGCCGTGAAGTTTCGTGCGAACTCGACCGGCTTGGCGTGCAGTCCGATACGTCGGTGAATGTGTCGCACATGACCATGACCGGGGCGTGTCTCGCGGGGAATCTCACACCAGCGTTGTCCATGGTCGGCGACTTCCTGCAGCGGCCGCATCTGCTTGACGAGGAATTTGAGGGGGCGCTGTCGGGGGTCGAAAATGAACTGATCGGCCTCGAAGATGACCCGCGCCAGAAAGTCATGCTGGAACTCATTCGGCGGTACTATCCGCAGCCTTGGAACCAGCCACCGGAAGGAACGTTAAGCGACCTGGAATTCATCACGGCCGAACGGTCGCGGTTGCAGTATGAACACTGTGTGCGACCCGATCGGGCCATTCTGGGCATCGCCGGTCGCGTTACGTTCGACGAAGTTCTGCCCGAGATTCAGCGGATCTTTGGAAGTTGGCAAGCGGGCGGTGTGGCTCAACCGGGTTATGGAGCACGCGGCGTGACGCGTGAGCATCTGCCCGCAGAATCGACGCAGACGCAAATCGGCATCGCTTATCCTGCGGTCCCCTATCGTGATCCCGATTACTATGCGGCTTGGGCCGCGGTGAGCGTCCTCAGCGGGGGGATGAGTTCGCGACTGTTTACCGAGGTGCGTGAGAAACGCGGCCTGGTTTATTCGGTCTATGCAACGTTGAGCACCCTGCGTGATGAAGGGGCCGTGCTGTGTTACGCGGGCACCACCAACGAACGCGCTCAGGAAACGCTCGACGTGCTGCGGTCGGAGTTGAAACGGCTGGGAGACGGTATCGCGGAAGAAGAACTCAACCGGGCCAAAGCCCTTGCCAAGGGTTCGCTGGTGATGGCGCAGGAATCATCTTCCACGCGAGCCCGCAGTCTCGCCCGCGACTGGTATCATCTCGGCCGTGCTACCACGGTCGATGAAATCCAGGCGGCGATTGAAGCCCTCAGTTGTGAACAGGTCGTCGATTATGTGCGACGGCATCCGACAGACGACTGCACTATTGTGACCATTGGCCCGAACGCCCTTCATTGAAATCGCACGATGTTTCATCACACGGTTCTGGATAACGGCTTGCACATTGTCGGCGAGGAACTGCCTCAGGCCCGCAGTGTGGCTTTCGGTTTCTTTGTCCGCACGGGTTCGCGCGACGAAACCCCCGAAATCAACGGCGTCAGTCACTTTCTGGAACACATGGTCTTCAAGGGAACCGACAAGTACTCCGCTGAAGATGTGAACCGCCTGTTCGATGAGGTCGGTGCCCAGTACAACGCTTCCACCAGTGAGGAAGTCACTCTGTTTTACGCGGTCGTGTTGCCCGAGTATTTCGAGCAAACGTTCCCGTTACAGGCGGCAATTCTGTATCCCGCCTTGCGCGACAGCGACTTCGACACCGAGAAGCAGGTGATTCTCGAAGAGATCGGCATGTACGACGATCAACCGGCGTATGTCGCTTACGATCATGCCATGCAGGGGCACTTCGCCGGTCATCCGCTGGGGCAGATTATCCTAGGCACGAAAGACTCCGTGTCGGCCCTCACCTCAACGCAGATGCGCGAGTATCATGCTCGGCGGTATCGTGCCGGGAACATCGTGCTCGCCGTGAGTGGCAAGTTCGATTGGGAAGCTGTGGTGGCCCAGGCGAAGTCCTGTTGTGGAGACTGGCCTGCTGGCACTCCGGAGCGCATCACCCCTCCCGCGACTCCCCGGACAAGTGCGCAGTGGATCACGCGCGACCATCTGCAACAGGAACAGGTGGTGCAGTTGATGCCCGCCCCATCGGCGACCGATCCACTGCGGTATTCGGCCGATATGTTAACAATGATTGTGGGCGACGATGGCAACAGCCGGTTGTATTGGGAACTCGTTGACCCCGGTCACGCTGATGGTTGTGAAATTTCGTTGCAGGACTTTGAAGGCACGGGGACGTATCTCGTCTTCCTCAGTGGTTCGCCTGAAGAGACGGCGGCCAATCTCGCGCGGTTGCAGAAGGTGTGTGACGATGTTACGCGGAACGGCATCACTGCGGATGAACTGCAACTCGCCAAGAACAAAGTCAGTAGCCGGATCGTGCTACGCGGCGAACGCCCGATGGGACGGTTATCAAGCCTGGGACACGACTGGCTGATCCGCCGCGAGTACCGCAGCATTGAGGATGATCTGAAGCTGCTCGACTCCATCACGCTCGACGACATGCGACGGCTGCTTGATCTCTATCCGCTAACGGCAGTAACCACCGTCGGCGTGGGACCGTTGGCAGGAGTGTAGTGCAAGTGAGAAATGCAGAGGGCGCGGAGTGACGCAGAGTGAATTGAAGAGTTCTTTTCTCTGCGACTCTCCGCGTACTCCGCGTTACTATGCCTTACATGCTTGGTTTTGGCGATTCCTATCGGGTTGCTCCGTCCAACAACTTTTGATTCGCTCAAGAGCGGCCTTCTTCACCTCGCTCCAGGGAATCAAACTCTCGGGATGGGCATCTGCCTGTGCCAGGCGGCGGTCGAACTCGGCTTTCATTTCTTCGGAAATGAGAGGCACAGCTTCCTGCTGTGCGAGGTGATCCCACAGGTCGTGCAGCAGCGTGAACTGTTCTTCCCGCGTTAACTGGTCAATGCCCAGCGATTGTAATGTGACGGCCATCGTGGTCCCTCGTTTCAAACGTCCTCGGTCTCCAGCCAATTGTCTCCCGCCGAGATATCGACGGCAAGGGGGACATCGAGCGGTAGCGCGTGTTCCATTTCTTCGCGTAGAATTTTCACCAGCGAGGAGACATCATCCGCCGGGCATTCCAGCACCAGTTCATCATGAATCTGCAACAGCATGCGGGCCGGATGCTGTTCCGTTTTCAGTCGCGCGAACAACCGGATCATCGCCAGTTTGATGAGGTCCGCCGCCGAGCCTTGAATCACCGTGTTGATCGCGGTCCGTTCGGCCATGTTGCGATTGCGGTTGCGATCAGGCCGAATCCCTTCAATGCGTCGCCGTCGTCCTTTGATCGTGCGGGCGTAACCGGTTCGCTCGCATTCACTCAGGATCTCTTCCAGGAACTGCGTGACCCCGGCGTAACGGGCGAAGTAATCGTCGATAAACTTTGCGGCTTCCTCTTGCGGAATGCCGAGTGCCGCGGCGAGTCCATACGGACTTTGACCATAGATCACTCCGAAGTTGACTGCCTTGGCGACCCGCCGCATGTCCGAGTCGACGGCTTCCCGATCGATCCCATAAACATCGGCGGCGACAGCCGTATGAATGTCGACACCCTTGGAGAAGGCATCGAGCAGTACCACATCCTGGCTGAAGTGGGCCAGCATCCGGAGTTCGATCTGTGAATAATCGGCACAAACCAGTTTCCAGCCCGGTTCGCCGGGGGTGAAGGCCTTGCGAATCTGTCGCCCGGCCTGCGTGCGGATTGGGATGTTCTGCAGATTGGGGTCGCTGGAACTCAGCCGCCCGGTTGCCGCGACCACCTGATTGAACGAGCAATGGATACGATTCGTGACAGGATGAATCAGCGTGGGCAACGCATCGAGGTAGGTTCCTTTCAGTTTTGTATACTGCCGATGCTCAATGATTTTCGCGGGCAGCGGGTGCAGCGGCGCGAGTTCTTCGAGGACATCCTGATCGGTACTCGGGCCGGTTTTCGTCTTCTTCTTGACGGGGAGTTTCAACTCGTCGAACAACACCTTGCGGAGTTGCAGCGGCGAATCGATGTTGAATTCATGCCCCGCGAGATCGTGGATCTCGGTCATCAACCGGGCGAGTTCTGTCGCCAGACTGGAGCTTTGCCGTTGCAACTCCGCCGCATCGACGCGAATGCCGTTGTATTCCATCTCCGCCAGGACCGGAATCAGCGGCCGTTCGAGATCCCAATACAAATCCCATAACTGTTCTCGCTGCAACTCTTCGGTGATGAGCCCGACCAGTTCCAGCGTGGCATCGGCATCTTCACTGGCGTATTCCGCGATCTGTGGGATCGGCACCTGGTCCATCGTTTTCTGCTGCTTGCCTGTGCCGATGAGGTCTTTGATCGAGATGCACGGCCGATGGAGATACTTGTCGATGAGCACTTCGAGATTATGCGAGCGGGCCCCGGCATCGAGCAGGTAATCGCCCACCATGGGGTCGAGTCCCAGCGACGGCGGGTGAATGCCGACGCTTCGCAGCACGATCAGATCGTACTTCACGTTCTGATTGACGAGTTCGAGATCCGCACGTTCGAGGATCGGCTTGAGCGTGGCGACAACCGTCGCAGCGTTGAGCAGCGTGCTCCCTTCCGGCCCCATCACCGGCAGATAGTACGCGGTCCCCGGTTGCCAGCAGAACGCCCAGCCGACGATCTCGGCCCGACGCGGATCGAGATGCGTAGTTTCGAGATCGAGACAGATCCGGCTCTGTGCCTTCAAGTTCTCGACGAAGGTGATGAATGCAGGCTCGGTATCGATGACCTGCCATTCGCGTGTCGTGGGAACGACCGTGGGATCGACCATGATGACAGAAGTGCCCGGAGCTTCGGCTGGTGATGTCTCATCGTCATCAGCAAAGAGCGTCCGGGCTTTTTTCGGAGCCGCGGTCGCGACCACGGTGGCTACGGCGGGACCCAGCAACTTCACATCATCGACCATCCGCCGAAAGCCGAAGTCACGGAACAGCGACTGCAACCGCAGCACATCGGGCTTTGCACCGCGCTGGTTCGGCCAGTCGAAATCCAATGGCAAGTTATCACGCAGATGAACCAGCGTGCGGCTCATGCGGGCCTGGTCGGCGAAGGTCTTCAGGTTCTCGCGCAGCTTGGCTCCGGGGGCTTCATCGGCATGCGCGAGCACCTCTTCCAGCGTGCCGAACTGGTTGAGCAACTGGGCCGCCTTCTTTGGACCAATGAGTGGCACTCCGGGGACGTTATCGACGGCGTCGCCCACCAGCGATTGAAAGTCGATCACCTGATCGGGCCGAATGCCCCAATCGGCCAGCAATTCGTCGACGCCGAGCGTCGTGTTCTTCCGCAGGTTATACAGATGCACCTGCGGGCCGAGCAGTTGCCGGGCATCTTTATCGCTGGTGACGATGCGGACGTTGTAGCCCTGTTCGACGGCTTGCTTCGTGAGCGTGGCGATCACATCATCCGCCTCCCACCCGGCATGCTCGATGATGGGAACGCCAAAGGCTTCCAGCACTTCGTAGATGCGGCCGATCTGTGGCACAAGATCGACCGGCGTTTCCGTGCGGTTCGCCTTGTAGGCGGGATAGAGCACATTCCGTTCGCTGGGGGCACTCGAATCCCACGCGAAAATCAGCCAGCCGGGCTTGTGGTCGCGGATGAGCGTGAACAAATCGCGGCTGATCCCGAACAGGGCATTGGTCGGCTGTCCCGACGGGCTGGTCATGCCGGGAATGGCGTGAAACACCTGGAAAATCAGTGAAAACGTATCGATCAGATAAACCGTGTCCGACATCGAAATCCTGTCCGTCAGCAAAGGGCATCCAGAGGAATGCGTAGTAGACCGCAACCGCCGCCGACATGCGACGGTACGCGGGAAATTCGTGCTGGGGACTCGTGAGCTTGATGGAAAGGCGATAGAAACGCAGAGAGCGCGGAGAGCCGCAGAGAAAGACAGCGACGGGTGGCTGAGGTCGACCAACGGGAGCCCTCAGAGCTGGCCAACTGATCGTCCTGGGGGCAGAGTATCGGGTAAGGTGGTAGAGCAGGTAGGAGACAACTCGTCAGGTGGGGTGGCCCGGCCACATGTGGCTGGGTCGCGCAGCGACAAGATGCCGCACACTGCGGTATCGAAGACAAGACGAAGCCCAACATCGGGAAATCAAGTGCGTCTTCACGGCTTATGCGGGCTTGGTGGACGTTCATCAGTCATGACGGAGCATCTTGTGCCTTCGGCACCCGGCCAGAAGTAACCGGGCCACCCCGCGACGCCTTTGCGCTGCTCAGCTTTTGCCATTCTTCTCTGAGTTTAAACACTTCGTCGTTTCGGTCTTTAGTCGGTTGACCAGCGCGGCGAGTTCGTCGGCCGTCAACGATTCGCAGAGATTGAACAGATCGTTCAGCAGTCGAACGCGTTGATTTTCGTGAGAATCCAGGGCACGGATTAGCGCACGGACGGCGGGCGAATTGTGGTTTTCACCTGTAGGGCTTTGTGATGTGCTCGGTACTTGTACGGACCACTGTGCATTCTGGAATCCCTGTGGAAACAGGGGTTTTTCTTTTGTACGCGTTGTATCGACTGTGAGCCTTGAGTGCTCTTCCTATGGCGATGGCGCGTGGCGTCGCGGTGGCAGGTCTGCGAACTGATGCTCGACTGTGGTCGTGGGGGCGGGTTGAGGGGGCCAGGCGATACACGATCCGCGATCATCGTCTGGGACGCGGAGCGCCGGTCCCGACAGGTGATGCGCTTCTGGTGATGCTGTATTGGCATCGCCGTTTCAATGCCGGGTCACGTTTCGCAGCAAGTCGATGGGGTGTGTCACGAATTCTGTGTGACATTGTCCCGCGGATTTCGCCTAGGCCAGAAGGTGTCCTCGAATTCCGTGCGGAGCGTCCATCATGCCCGAACAGACGATTTGTGATTGTGGCTACACAACGACATGGGAGACGCCGGGAGAGCCTCCTCGATTTTGCCCGGAATGCGGCCGCGTGTTTGGTGCCACTCCTGTCGCGACGATGATTCCAGACAACTGCTTTGAAACGCCAGCTTCGGATGTGACGGCGGTCTCCACGGCTCCCTTGTGGTTGCGGCTACTGCTGGATCCCCAGACCATTCAGCGGTTGCTGTTTGGTGGAGGCGGGTTGGCGGTGCTGGGCCTCATCGCGTGGTTGATCAGCCTCGGTGTGTTTGATGATCCCCGCATTGTCGCCATCGCGATGGGAATCGGCACGGGGGGGCTGCTGGTCTCTGGCTGGGGGCTGACTCTGCGGACACAACACCGGCTGGCCGGACGGGCGTTGACCTTTCTGGCCTGTGTGCTTGCGCCACTGAACCTGTGGTTTTACGATGCCCAGGGCCTGGTGACCTTGGATGGTCAATTGTGGGTTGGCAGCCTGGTCTGCTGCCTGATGTATCTCGTCACCATGTATGTGCTGAAAGATCCGCTCTACCTGTATGCGATTGAAGCCGGTGTCACGCTGACCGTGCTGCTGTGTCTGGGAACATTTGAACGGCATACGGACAGTGTGTGGATCTGCGTGGCACTCACATCGCTGGCCGCGGCATCCATCCATGCGGAACGGGCCTTTACGGCCGATCATCCGCTCTATAATCGACGCAAATTTGGGCTGCCGCTGTTTTTCTCGGGTCAGGCACAGCTTGCGGCGGGGATGCTTGGATTGCTCGGCATGCAATTGCTGAACTGGCTGCAGGTTCCGGTATCGCTGCTGCCCTGGGCTGGCAGCCATGTTGCCACACTGCCCCTGGTTGCGGGCTCGCTGTGGCTGGCGGCGGCCTATTTGTGGCTGTATTCCGACTTTGTCGTGCGACGCCTGGGAATTTATAGCGAACTCGCTGTTGTGGCTGTGGTGATGGCCGAAATCACCTTCCTGCAAGAGCGGCTGAGCACCAATAGCGTGATGGTTACCATCTCTGTGACGGCGTTGGTTGTGCGCTGGTTGATGCAACGTCTGGAACAACCCGTGCAGCTCTGGCGCGTGGTATCGACAGTTGCGGGCTGTGTCTTTGCGTTGATTCCGGTGGTCCTCGCCGCCCACCGCCATCTGGTCTGGTCGACATGGAATGTCGAGGGCTCGCATGCGGTTCTGTATCTGCTGTCGTGCTTTGTAGTCGCTCTTGCCACTTTAGGTTCGGCAGGGCTGATGACGGGCGCGGGTCGCCACGTGTTGATCTGTGCCGCAAGCCTGGTGGGCTGGATTGTTGGCTTGCATGCCTGTGACCTGGCAGGGTTGCAGGGGCTGGTGAATCAGGCCCCTGTGTTACTCAGTGTGCCGCTGATACTGGCTGTTCTCTCGCAGCGGGTCTTGCCCGAAAAACTGCGGGATCACTGCCTGAATTTTGCACAGGCATGGGTGGTGAGTGGCGTGCTGCTCAGTCTGGCTCCGCGCGATCCACATGCCCATGCGTTGAGTCTGTGTCTGACAGCCCCACGCACCTGGCAGACGTTGCTCGCCGCAGTTGCGTTTGGCGAGCTGAGCCTGTTCTCGTGGCTCTGTGCCCGGCAGCAGAAAACGGTCTCTACGTTGTGTTATGCCTTGTCTGGAATCTGGGGTCTGCTGACTCTCTGGAAAATGGTCACGCTGATCGATCTCGACAACGTGTGGTATGCCCCGTTGCTGGCGGCGATGGGTGTGATGCTGAGTGCTTGCGGACGCTGGTTCACGACACCGTCCAATTCCCGCGATGAGGCCACCGTCAGCGAGTGGAGTCGGGCTGGAGATTTGATTCTGGTGATCGCAGAACTTTCGGCCTTCCTGCGTGGCACCTTTCGACTGGCAGGGGCCCTGGCACTGTCGAGTCACGGACCATTGATCGCGGTTGTGCTGACAACACTGCTCGCCGGTGTCGGCTGCCTGTTGGCGGCAACTTCGGCGGCCCGTCGCTGGCACTTCGTGGCCACGCTGTTGCTGGGCCTGCTGTCGATTGCCACGGCTGTCCGCTTCCTGTCGCTGTTGGACTATCAAAAGATGGAACTGGGAGCCGCCTTGCTCGGCTGCTGGATGATCGTGCTCGGCTATGTGGGACGCCTGAAAGAAACCACACGCGAGCGCGACGCCGGTGTCAGCGTGGCGCTGTGGCTGGGCAGTCTCACCGCCACGTTGCCGTTGCTCTGGTACACGCTGGGGGGCCACTGGTTTTCGGCTCAGACCGTGTTATTCGACGAACTGCTGCTGGTTACCGTCACCCTGTTAATGCTGTCCACGGGGTGTATCTTTCAGGTTCGCTCGACCACGGCTTTCGGATGTGTGATCCTGGGGCTTTACCTGGCCACGCTGTTTGCTCACCTGGCGTATCGCCCGCAAGTCGCGGTGGGGGTCTATCTCGCGGTTGGCGGAGGCGTCATCTTCCTGCTCGGCCTGATGCTGAGCATCTACCGCGATCGCTTACTGGCATTACCCAGCCGTATCGCCCAGCGTGAGGGTGTCTTTCAGATCATTGACTGGCGCTGAAACCGGAACGGCCATGCTTCAGAACCGGTTTTCAGATGGCGGGCCAAGTGGTGAGTGCTCAGTGCCAAGTGTCAGGTAACACCGCTCTCAGCTTTTTGTGTTCTGCTGGAATGACTTGAAAGCAGCCCCTCAGACCTGGGGACCACTGTCTTTGATGGCCGCCAGTTGCACCAGCAGCCGCTCCATCTGTATGCGTTCAGGGAGGCGGCTGCCCCCTTTCATCCCGGCATCGGCGGTGATAATCGCGGAGATAATCCGCTCCGCCTGCACGCGGCCGATGCGTTTCAGATACCGCCCCGCCAAGCCGAGATCGCGGGGAAAGACCCCGGCCGATTTCAGCGCCTGATCGAACGGTTCCTGTCGGGACAGTTCCGTCGCATAGGCGAGTTTGCGAAAGACGAAACTGATGCCGCCCAGCAGCTTTTGAGGTGCCTCGCCCGCGACCAGCAATTGATCGAGTGCCGCCAGCGCATCGGGCAGACGATCATCACGCACGGCATCGGTCATGGCCCATGTGGTTTCCGTCCGCCAGCCCCCCACGAGCACGCGCACATCATCAAGCGTGATGCGTTTGCGGTCGCCCACATAGGCCGCCACTTTGGAAAGTTCCTGATCGAGCAGTCCCGGTTCCTCGCCGACCAGTTCGACGAGTAAGGCGGAAGCATCTCGATCGAGTTTCACGAGGTACGTGTTCGTGGCCAGTTCATTCAGCCAGCGCGTCAGTTCAACGCCCTTTAAGGGACTGCAATCGACCTCCCAACCGGTCTTTGCCACCTGCTTGGCAATCCGCGTCGTCTTCGGCCAGGTGGTGACATCGAGCACCAGAACCGACTTTTTCGCGGGTGCCTCGACATATTTCTCCAATCCCGAGCGATACTTCGAGACAAAGTCATCGGCTTCGTCGATGATGACCAGACGACAATCGCCCCACATCGAAATCGTTCGCAGTTCGTCGGTCACCGATTGCAGATCGACGTCTTTACCCACGAACCGCGTGAGCGAAGCATCATCGTCCGCGATCACCTGCTGGCGGAGCGCGGTAAGCACGCTCTGCTTGAAATGCCGCTGATTCCCCGCCAATGCCACCACGGCAGGGACATCGGCGAGGTCTTTTTTCAGTAGTTCCACGGCATGCATGGCAGCGTTTCAAGTTGAACAGCAATGACACATCTTTCGCAGTCTTTTCGCCCGGTTCAACCGGCGGAGATGCGTCGAGGCGTGTAGATCGACCGCACATCGACCACCTGCATTCCCGCCGCATACGCCGCCTGCACGCCGGGGTCGGTGTCTTCATAAGCCAGGCACATCTGGGGAGCGACATTGAGCCGCCGTGCCGCTTCAAGGTAGATATCTGGCTCGGGCTTATGCTTCGTCACATCTTCGCAGGTGACAATCGCATGGAAGAGTTGATCGATACCAATGTGCTGCAAGATCGCATCGACAATGCGCCTTAAGCCCCCCGACGCCACGGCCATCGGAATCTGCCCATGATGCCGGCGGGCGACTTCCACGACAGGATTAATCGGCTTCACCAGCGACAAGGTTTCCTCGAACAGCGATTCCTTCTCGATGACAATCTGATCCGAAGTCACCACCGGATGCGGAGGGGTCCGGTCGAGCAGGTGCTGTGCGACCTGGGCCGTGGGCCACCCCCCCATCGCATAAAATTCATCTTCGTCGAAGTCGATGCCATATTTCTGCATCGTCACCACCCAGGCTTCGTAATGACTCGGCATGGTATCGGCGAGCGTGCCATCACAGTCAAAAATGATCGCCTGCGGTTCAAACGTCAGCATCAAAGATTCCTGAAATTAGGCAGAACCCAGCCTGGAAGCTCGATTCCGCAACGGGACACGCCTGCGCGGCGTGAACGATCCTTCCTGACTTTCCCAGCCACAGTTCTACCCGATGGAACCGGGATTGACCAATTCACAGGTGGACATCTACAAATTCCATGCCAGAAACGTTGTTGCTGAGTTCCCCTTCGATGGCCCTTCACTCACCGGTTCCGCAGCCCCCCAGCACGTTTTACACGTGTCCCGGAGAGCGGCACGCCATCTCGCGATCGGTCCATCTGGCCCGCTTGGGGCAATCTTACGCAGGCTGCCGCGACTGCCCGCATCGCACCGATACCGGTCTGGTTCCCGCTGCTGTCCTGTCTCGATCACTCGAAAATCGGTTGACCCGGCATGCACAGTCCACCCTGGTGCCGACGGGACTCCGTGGCCGCTATCTCAATGACTTCACACGGCAAGACGCCTATCGCTGGGGCAGTGCCTTGGCGAGTGGCATCTGGCAGGACCGCCCGTGGACTGGGCGTGCCGAAGCCGACCTGGTGGAAACATCTCGCCACGCGCTCCAGCAGCCTGCGGCCCCGGTCATTGTCGTCGGTTACGATGAACGCCCTTGTTCGCCCGATCTGGCGATTGGTGTGGTGACCGGTTTGCGACATGCCGGGGCATGCGTGCTGGATATTGGCATGGTGACACGTCCGATCTGGCAATTCGCCGTGACGACACTTACGGCCGATGCGGGACTGCTAATTACCGGTGCCGGACACGATGCCAACTGGACAGGGTGCGACCTCGTTGGTCTGGCCGGTCAGCCCTGGCATCCCGCGCGAGAACTTGCCGCATGGCATGCCTCCACGCAGCAACCGCTCGGTCGACCGACACGCACCGCCAGCACCGTGCAATCTCTGGCGGTGGGCGTCCCTTATTTGGATCACTTGCGGCGGCATTTTCATGCCTTGCGACCGCTGACCGTCGGGTGTGCCGTTTCGTCGCAGGTCCAAGCGCATTATCTCACACAGGTGTTTCAGGGGCTGCCCGTCGCTTTGCAATGCGACCTCTCGGCCGACTGGCGAGCCCCATTAGACCTCGCAACTCGCGTGGCGAACTGCGAGACGTGGAGTCAGGCAGACCTGGTGATCTGGGTCGCGGAAGATGGCGAACGCTGCCAGGTTTTTGACGCAGAACAGCGGCCAATTTCCACGGATGCCATGTGTGACTGGCTGCTGGCGACCCTCCAGCGTGACCCCAGTCATCACAATTCCCTGGTGATTGACTCCCGTGAGTCGACGCTGTCGACGACGGAATTCGATCAACGACTCCGGCAGCCACAGGTGCTGGGGGGAATCGACAAGGACCGCCGCTACTGGTTAGGTGGTCCCGAACCCAAGTGCGATGCCATTCTCACCATCGCCGCCATTCTGCAAGCGATGAGTTGGAGCGATGCCCCATTGGCGGAACAGGTCGCGGGATGCACCGCCCACCGATGAAGCCGACTTTTCAGGATCACACGTCGGCGTTACTCTGATCGCATGTCACACTTTCAAACCACTCGCCGCGTGGAATTCTGCGACACCGACATGGCGGGCATCGTACACTTCGCCAATTTCTTCCGCTACATGGAAGCGGCCGAGCATGCGCTCTTCCGGCATCTGGGATTGAAGATCGCCGGCGAACTACCGGACGGCATGCATTACGGCTGGCCGCGCGTCTCGGCGACCTGCTCTTACAAACAACCGGCCCGCTATGAAGACGAACTCGACATTCGCGTGACAATCACGCAGCGCAATTCACGGTCACTCACTACGACGTATGAGTTCTATCGTGGCGAGACCCTGCTGGCGACCGGCGAAATGAAGACCGTGTTCTGCCTGTTCCCACCCGGTCAGAAGATGCAGTCGGCCGACATGCCGGACGCGATCGCGGGACCATTGGATCGCGCGATCTCCACACCGGCACCGTAAGGTGTCAGGGCCAGTGCGAGAGGTGTGCGAGTACGGGAGTGTGAGAGATGAAAAGCCGCCACCGCCGCGTGGCGGGTATTCCTTCGAGCGCGGTGCGTGTTTCCGATCTCGAATCCATACGGCCGCAAAGAGGCACAAAAGTCGCAAAACGGGGAAGTCTCATTAGCGCGAGACAACGTCGAGCGCTGGGCAGGATGATAACACAATTTCATGGGGGCTCCCGTTGGTCGCCCCCAGCCACCCAGTCGTCCTGTGAAATCTCTTGCGGCTTTCGCGTCCCCGATTGACTGAGTACCATCAATCAGAGAAACCTGTGTCGGCGTTTTTTACATGGCAAGTCAATCGCGCCGATCGGATGATTTTGTTCGACAGGGGCCATGGCGCTACTCGTCTTCATTGTCTGTGCGATTGGCGGCATCATTGGCCTATCCACGGCGCTTTGCCGCGAAGAGGTTCGTGCCGCCGCGATCATTTTAGCGCCACTCATGGCTTGGCTTTTTCTTCTCATCCTCGGTGCTATCGAGTCACTCATGACCGGAAGTATTGTCCGCGGCGTAGGCGGCGTTTTAATGATCTCGATAGGATACTGGTTATTCATCGCATGGGCCGTTGCACTTGTATGCTTCCTGGGACAACTCGTCCGCCGTCGAGCAAGGTAAGGCAGTAGCTCTTCCGCCATACAGGACTGCGGCAGCAAGTAGGGTCCGCTGTGCGGACCGACATTTCGCAGCCATCAAATCATGGTCCGCACAGCGGACCCTACGCGATAACCGGGCGTACGGCAGCGGTGATGGTGCCGCCTTCGAGTTCCACCGTTGTCGACTTCGTCACATCACCCGGAATCGCGGAGGTATGCAGCGCGGTTGCGAGTACTTCGCCTTGGACGGTGCTGCCGTGTTCGGAGAGCATCTGTTGCAGGTCGGCGTGGTCGGTCACCAGCCACAATTCGATCCGCTGGCTCACTTCGAATCCGGCGTCTTTTCGCAGCACTTGCAGGTTCCGCACCAGGTCGCGGGCCAAGCCTTCGCGGCGGAGTTCATCGGTCACGGTCGTGTCAAGTCCTACGGTCAATGTGCCCGCCGTGGTGACCTTCAGATGCGGTTTCGCTACTTGTTCGGTGAGGAAAATGTCCGCCGGTAACTGACCGGGATACTCCGGCAGTTCGACCGGTTGCCCGGCGGCCTGCTGAGCGACTAACGCCGCCATCACATCGGCCGGGATCTGTTCGAGCAGCTTCGAGACCTTCGGCACATCACCCCGCAAGACCGCCCCGGCGTTTTTCCGCATGAGGATCAACCGGGGTTGTGTCAGACTATCGGCCGATTCCAACAGATCGATCGACTTGACATTGAGTTCCGACTGGATGATCGCGGCCTGTTCCGCGACGGCGGCCCGATCAGCATCGGAACCGACGACCAGCAGCGACAACAAGGGCTGCCGCACCCGCAGGCCGGATTGGTTGCGCAGGTTCAGTGCCAGGCTGGTGACTTCGCGGACTTTCGCTGTCCGTTCGAGTAACGCCTCATCCTGCCATGCGGGGTGAGCGGTCGGCCAGGTCGCATGATGAACCGATGCCGGTGCGTGCGGGTCGAGACCACGAATCAGGTTCTGCCAGATGGTTTCCGTCACAAACGGCGTGATGGGGGCCAGTACCGTCACCACCGTTTTGATACTGTGGAACAAGGCGGCATAGCACGCCTGCTTATCGGTCGAGCCCCCTTCTTTCCAGAAGCGGCGGCGATTGATGCGGACATACCAGCTCGACACATCATCGAGATATTTTTCGACTTCGTCGATCACGCTGGGGGTATCGTAGCCCTCATAAGCCGCCGTGGTTTTGGACAGCATTTGCTCGGTCCGCGCGAGTAGCCAACGATCGGTCACATGGAGACAGTCGGCCGACGGCGCCGCAGAGACGTCGGGGTTATCGATCGCGGCATAGGTGCAGTAAAACGTGTAGATGTTCCACAGGTCATCGAGCTTGCGACGGCAGGCTTCCCCGGCGGCGTAACCGAACCGGAGTTCCGACGCGACCGGTTGCTGGCAGTAAAGGTACCGCAGCGGGTCAGCCCCCATCTTCTCGACGGCCTCATCAAAACGGATCATGAAACCCGTCTTCGAGAACATGGCACCATCTTCGGAAACCACGCGTTCATAGGCGAGCACGCTGTCGTAAGGCGCGCGTCCACTGATGGTGACTCCCATCACCAGCATCGAGTAGAACCACAGCCGCACCTGCTCGCGCATCTCGCAGACCCACTCGGCGGGAAAGCGGCGTTCCCAATCGGCCCGGTCTTCAAAGTAGCCCAGCGTGGAATATGGCACGATGCCGGCATCAAGCCAGCAGTCGCCGACCTCTTTCACACGGCGGACTGGTACCGAGCACTTCTCGCAGCGGATTTCGATATCGTCGATCCACGGCCGATGGAGGCTCGGCAAGGCGTCGATCAGTTCCGGTTGGACCGCCAACTTGCGGAGCTCGTCGACCGAACCGACGACGTTCAAATGGTCGCACTCCTGGCAGGGATAAAAGGGCAACGGCAGGCCCCAGTACCGCTTGCGTGAGATGCACCAGTCGCCCATGTTGTTCAGCCAGTCTTCCATCCGCTTGCCCATGTAACTGGGCGTCCAGCGGACAGTGCGAGTCGCCTCGATCAGTTGCGGCCGCAGTTCCTGGCAGTTGATGAACCACTCATCGACCAGGCGGAAGAGGAGTTCATGCTTGCACCGCCAGCAGACAGGGTAGCTGTGCTCGTGCGGTTCGGCCCGGAAGAGCCGACCTCGTGCCGTCAGTTCCTCGATGACCAGCGGCGCGACCGTGCTGGCATCTTGACCGGAGAGGCGACCGAACCCCTCTCCGATTTCGCCATGGGCATCGATCGGCACAATCGCGGGGATGCCATGTTCCTGACCGAGATCGTAGTCTTCACGACCGCAACCGGGGGCGATATGGACGATGCCGGTCCCTTCCTCGGCGGCGACATCTTTCCACGGCAACACGCGATGGGGGATATCGGCCTGCCGGGGAACGTCGTGGAAGAAGGTCTGGAATTCGAGGCCGACGAGTTCCGAACCGGGATACTTGCGCAGGATGTTCGCCTTGGCCTTCAGCTTGGGCAACGCCTGTTCGCCGAGGACGAGAACTTCGCTGCTACCCGGCAAGGTAACATCGCAGTACGTGAGTTCGGGATTCACCGCGGCGGCGACGTTGGCGCACAAAGTCCACGGCGTCGTCGTCCAGAACAGCAACTGCCGTCCGTCTTTCAAGGCTCCTTTGATATAGACCGACGTGTGCGTCAGATCGCGGAACGAACCGGCCATCTCGTGTTCCGAGATGCTGGTGCTGCACCTTGGACACCAGGGCATGGGCAAGCCACGCGTGTAGATCAGCTTGCGTTCGTGACACTTTTCGAGAAAGTGCCAGATCGCGCGGATGTTGGTATCGGTGTGCGTGAAGTAGGAGTTTTCCCAGTCCATCCACTGACCGAGGCGGACCGATTGCTCGGTGATGACCTGTGCGAACTGGTTCACTCGGGCGAGACAGGCATCAGAGAATTTATCGAGGCCGTACTGCTCGATTGAATCTTTGCCCTGAAAGCCGAGCGACTTCTCGACTTCGACTTCGAGCCACAGGCCCTGGCAGTCGAACCCGTTCTGATATTTGGCCGAATGCCCGGTCATCGCCTTGTAACGCAGGACGACATCTTTCAGCGTGCGGCCCCAGGCGTGATGCACCCCCATCGGGTTGTTGGCGGTAATGGGACCATCGACGAAACGGAAGACCGGCGAGTCTTTCCGCAGATCACGCAAGGTGTCGAACGCCCGCGACTCCTGCCAGAACTGCAGGACGCGTTGTTCCATCGTTGGGAAATGGGGATTACTCTCGGGAAGTTGCACGGTCACGGCTGTTTCACCTGAACAAAACATCAATCACACGGGCCTGGAGGCGACGTCCACCGTCACCCGCTCTCGGTCGCGCTGCATGGGCTTAACTTTGTACCGGAAGCGGCGTTGAGCCTCCATCCCAGCGCGTCGGAATGAGCGACCCGATTGCGTCGGCCCGGCAAATGAAGGACAATTCTCGGATTCGTAAGTTCGGTCGGGTCTGTGTGGATCTGGACTGACTTTATCCTAGCAGGATCTGTTTATGCGATCGTTATGGGCCTGTACGTTGTCGGTGAGTCTCTGGGGACTCAGTGGCTGCCAGCCGACGATGTCCTCTCCGGGAAATTCCAGCCCACCCCCCGCCAACACGGCTGTCGAACCGCCGACGAACACCGAACCTGTCGCCGCCTCAACTGAAACCACGACGGATACGAACACCGAAGTCACCAGCCCTGCCGCCAGCGATACCGCCTCGGCGGAGATTGTGTCCGCTGCCGCAGCCGAACCGCCTGCCTGGCGGAAAGAAGTGACGCTGCAAATGCAGACCTGGGCCGAGACGCAGGAACTGATCGCGTCGTTCAAGGGCAAAGTCGTGGTCGTCGACATCTGGTCGACCGCGTGCGAACCCTGCCTGCGGGAGTTTCCGAACCTGGTCGCGTTGCAGGAAAAGTATGGCGACCAGATGGTCTGCGTCGGACTCAACAGCGACTACGCCGGGGTCCGCAAGAAGCCGCCGGAGTTCTATCGCGACCGCGTGATGAAGGTGCTGAACGGTAAGGACGCCAAGATCGTGAACGTGATGTGTACCGAACCGGCCGATGAGTTGTACGGCTCACTGAAAATCGATTCGATTCCGGCGGTCTTCATCTATGGCAAGGATGGCGAACTCGCCGCCAAGTTTGATAACCAGACCAACGACAACGGCGAGTTCACGTATGAGAAGGATGTGCTGCCAGCGATCGAGAAGGTGATGGCGGAATAAGATTCCACCACTTTCCGGATTTGCTGCTCAAATCAAGCATCCGCAGCTTCGACAACTCAATTCAAAGTCGTTGAACTCCGTTTCGGAGCTTTGAGCGCGTATGAAATGGGGACTGCTGATACTCATGGTGGTAAGCCTCTGCCTTACCTTGAATTTGATCAGCATTACCCTCGTTTCGATTGTCCCGACTGTCGATTTTTACACGCTCCGCCAGATCTACGACAGACACATTTGGGTCAATGGTTCGCTACTGATTTGTCTGCACGTTGTGATCGCCACGATTCTCTTGAGAAGAACGCTATCTGACTGATCAAAACTCGCCCAGCGTTTCGTTTCCTTCACGCGTTCCCAAGCCGCGCCACAAGCGTAGGTCGATGTTCTCGGAGATGGTGCGGACGGAGCCATCCACCAGCGTGCAGTTGACCACTCCCTCGTGATAACTGCGCGAGGTGATGATGGCATACGTCGGCGGAGCAGGTGAACCGGCCCGGCCCTCCTGCCAGGAGTTGTAATCACACTCCTGATAAGTCGTCGCGCCATTGGTGCAGGCAGAGTAGGCGTTCGGCCCCAGCACCGTGGTGATACCGCTGTGATGCACGCGGCCATCCGGCCATTCGGTATGCCCTGTGTCCTTGAATTCGCCACCGGTCGCGATCGCGGCTTCCGCCTCGGTGCGATTCGCGGGGACCGTGGTGGAAGGAGGACCGCCGTTGCGACGATAGGGCGTCCAGGCTTTCACTTCCCCGATGAGCAGGGTGTTCGACGTACCATCGACAAAGCTGGCGAACTTGAATTTGGAATTCGGTGCAAAGGCCCCGTCACCCATGCGGCCGGTTACGTTATCAAAGACAAACCAGGTCCCATAGCTGAAGCCGTAGGACGTGGGATACAGAATCGGTCGTCCCGCACCGGGATCGCGGGATGTATCCGATTTCGGATCGCTGGGGCAGGCATAAACCGGAATCTTGATGCCGCTGATCGCCAGTTGATTGTCCCACGCGATGCTCAAATCGACCACGTTGAAAATGTTCGCCTGATCGAGGAACGGGAGTAACCGGCCATGCACGCCCCAGGAAACATTGTTGCCCCCGCTCGAGGGCAGCGTGATCGACGCACTCGGCGGAAGCACGGTGTAGGTCGCTTCGTAGTTATGAACCGCGAGGCCGAGTTGCTTCAAATGGTTCTTGCACTGCGTCCGCCGGGCCGCTTCGCGCGCCTGCTGGACTGCGGGCAACAGCAGCGCAATCAAAAATGCGATGATGGCAATCACCACCAGCAGTTCTATCAGCGTGAAACCACGCGACGGTAAACGCCTGGAGCCGTCCGAAAAAACCGGTTGCGGAACGCGACATCCGCTGTGGTTGCCGTGGCCTTGTTGATCCCGCAGAGGTTGAGTCGGAAGGCACGCAGAATGGTTAAGCATTAAAAGACATCTCGCTGTTGCAGCCCTGAAAATCACAGCACACATCCGGCAGCGCCAGATTCACTGGACTTCGACTTTGGCAACCATCGTGCCAGTTGGGCTCACAGCAGGAAAAATCGGGAAATGACAGATTTGTCAGGAGATTTTTGCGTCACAATTGGGCGCAGCATTCGTCAGACGATCAATTTCGATCCACGGCAGGGGAAATATTCCACGGCTGGCGATAAAGTCGCCATGCCATGGATGCATCAGTGACCGTGGGGATCGAGATCCAACCCATACAGCCGCAGCTTGGTGCGGAGAGTTGTGCGGTCCAACCCCAGTGTGCGTGCGGTCGCCGCCCGATTCTGCTGGCAATGTTCCAGCAAGGCCGTCAACAGGACCGGTTCTGTGGCTGCCAGAAAATCGCGGTATAGATGTGTCGTTCGCGCGGTCGGTTCCAGATCGGACCATTGACGCGTTAACCAAGTTGTGACCGCGGTTTGTAAATCGATGTCGCTGGTGGTTAATGCGCGGGGACCATCTTCCATCGGTGGGGGAAGGTGCCCGGGCAGCAGCGGTCCACCCCGAGAGAGAATCACGGCATGTTCGACAGCCGACCGCAACTCGCGCACATTGCCTGACCACTGCCGGGCCGTCAACGCCTGTTCGAATTCGGTATTCCAACCCCGCACCTGCTGATCGGCCCGGGCTTGTGCGCAGAAAGACTGTGCGAGCAGCTTGATGTCTTCGCGACGTTCGCGCAGCGCCGGCATGCGGAGTTCAAAGCCTCTCAAGCGGAAAAGCAGATCTTCGCGAAACTCTCCCTGGGATATCTGTTCGTTAAGCCGTCGATGCGTCGCTGCGACAATGCGCACATTGGCTGAGCGCAGTTGCCCGGAACCGACACGCAGGTATTGGCCCGTCTCTAGAAAGCGCAACAGTTTGACCTGCATCGCGGGAGGGGTATCGCCAATCTCATCGAGAAACAGCGTGCCTCCATCGGCAAGTTCAATCAGGCCAGGACGGTCTTCCGTCGCGCCGGTAAACGCTCCCCGCACATGTCCGAACAGTTCACTTTCCGCCACACTGGGGCTGAGGGCCGCCAGACACAAAGGCACAAACGGATGCTCTGCGCGGAGTGAATGCCGATGCACAGCCTGGGCGGCCAGTTCCTTGCCCGTCCCCGTTTCGCCGGTGATTAACACAGAAACATCAGTCGGCGCGACGAGGGCAATCGCCTTGAAGACCTCCTGCATCGCGGGTGATGTGCCCAGTAACGGCGATGCCGGGGGAGAGATCAGCGGAGCGCCGGTCATCAAGCGGCGCGACAGCAAGGCCCGCTCCAACGCGGAACCGGCCTGCTCCAGATCAAACGGCTTCGTGAGATAGTCGAAGGCACCCTGCTGAACGGCTTTCACCGCGGTATTCAAATCTCCGAAAGCCGTCATCACAATGACCGGCACCTCACCCCAGCGCTGGCGAAAATCGGCCATGCCCGACAGGCCATCGCGTCCGGGGAGACGCACATCCAGCAGAATGGCTTCCGGCTGAAAGTCGACGGTCTCTTCCAGGGCCGATTCGATCGACCCCGAAAGATGAACCTCATGCTTGAGATCGCGAAAGTACTCGCGCAAGCCCCAGCCAATCGTGGGTTCATCGTCAACAACCAGAATTCGAGACATGGGGCTTCTCAAGGAGGGGGATTCCGTGGCGATGGTGCGGGCAAAGGGAGTTGCAAGCGAAACACCGTCCAATTTCCATCGCGAACCCAGTCTAGCGTACCCGCGTGGTCATTGGCGACCTGCAAAGCTTGTGCGAGACCCAGGCCCACACCTTCCGGTTTCGTCGTCTGAAACGGTTCAAACATCCGTTCCGCAAGGTCGGCACTCGGCCCTGGCCCAGAATCTCGAACCGTCCATGTCACCGTTCGGCTGGCTTCTTGCAGGCTGAGTTCCAGACAGACCTGCCCACCATGCCCGGCGGCTTCCAACCCATTCATCACCAGATTCAGGATCGCCGAGATCATGGCTTCGCGGTCGATGGGCAGGGTGATCGTGCGACTCGGCACTGATTGCGTTAATTCCGCTCCCAGATGCTCGGCCATCGGAGAAATCAGTTCCACAACTTGTTGTGTCAGTGCTCCCGGATCGCAATCGACACGGTTGACAGGCGTCTGGCGTCCCAGGGCCAGTATCCCTTTCAAATGCTGCTCGGTCAGCGAGAGTTGTTTGAGTGCCACGCTCAAACTGTCGTCAGAGACCACATGGGCACAGCGCCTGGAATGCAGTTGTACTGCCAGCCGTGCTCCGGCGATCGAGTTTCGGAGTTGATGCACCACTCCGCCTGCAAACTGGCCCAGTAAACGCGTCCGCTCGGTATGCGCAATGCGTCTTTCCAGTTCCCGCAATCGCCGGGTCATCTCATTCACCGCATCCACCAGATGATGAATTTCATCATCGACATCGGCGGCATCGATGAGCAGTTCGTAATGACCATCGGCGACCGCGGTCACCTGATGTTGCAATGTCGCAATGCGCTGCCCCAGGCGTCTGGCGACATGCGTGACAATCGGAATCAGCAGCAACAGCGACACACTGCCGACAATCAAGGCCGGCCAGGCAGCCGACCAGCGTTCCGCGGAGACAATCGCTTCGGGAACCAGCAGCCAGAGTTCTTCCCGGCCTTGTGTGCGCGTCGGTTCGATGCGCGTCGCCCGGTACTCGCGCGAGTTCAACGAGATGCGGATGCGTGGCAGATCCGAACTTCGAAATTCCGCTTGCTGCAACAGCGTGGCCAGTTCGGCTCGCTCGGGCTGCTCGAATGTTGTTACCAGTAATTCACGCCGTGGTAAGTCCCACACGGCATATTCCGAATTGGTCAGTTGCCGCAATTGAGCCAGCACCTGCGGCGAACGCGGGAAACTGGTATCGGCAAGCACCTGCCCCACCTGATGCAGCCGTTCGGTAATTTGCTGTTCCGAGCGGTGAGACGCCCAGATCGCCGCGGCGACAGCGTTAATACAGACGGCCACGATCAACAGGCACGCCGCGGGCAGCAGAATCTGCAATCGCAGCGGCCATGTCATCAGCTAAGTTACTTATAAAGGAGATCGTCGGGACGCGGCAAATCGCGCAGCGAACCCAGGCCGAACAGTGACAGGAATCGATCGGTCGTCACATACCGCACATCTTTCGGATGCTCTTCAGATCGCTCCACGGCAATCAAATCGCGTCGCAGCAGCAATCGCAAGGTAGCACCGCACTGCGGACGACCCAGCCCGTCAATCTGTGTTTCATTCACCGGTTGATGATAGGCCACCAGCGCCAGGACTTCGAGGGCATCCTGCGAGAGCCGAACTTCTTTCGGTCCCAGACCATACACCTTGTGCCGAATCCGTTCGTACTCGTCGAGCAGGCAGAGCCGATAGCCCCCATCACCCAGTCGAATTTCATACGGGCGGGCCTGCGCGCTATACCGCAGATTGATTGTCTCGATGAGTGCGACGACATCGTGGGCACTATAGCTGCCCCGCAAGACCGACGCTAATTTGGCGGCGGATATCGCCGCCCCTCCGACAAACAGGCAAGCCTCGATGACCTGCTCCGCAGAGACCGAGGGGGAGTGTTCCACCGCCAGCGGTGCGTTAACAGCCAACGGCGAAACACCGTGCTTCTCGGAGGCATCCGATTCCGAGTGAGACTGCGGCTGAAAACTGCCGGGGACCAGATCTTCGGCCGTGGCGACCACATCCGATTCTACGGCTTCCAATGCATCCAATGCCCGCAAATATGCGGCTTCAAGTTCCTCGCCCGACCAGTGCGGCTCGTCTTGATCAACCGGCGAATCGATCAATTCCTCAGCCATTGATGGTGCTCGCGTGAAGAGTCTGGAAGTCTCAGCCTTGCATTCCAGACGCAGACCAAGGGGCATTGTGCCATGTCCTAATCTGCCGTGCAGAGAGGGTCAATACCAGATCGGCCAACGCACGAGGCGATTGCCATTTAAGTGATGCGAGTCCGCTGGCCAGTCGGGCCACCGCTCATTCAACAGGCAATGATCCCCACTAAGCCAGAAAATCTGATGCAATCGTTACCATCGCGGTAATTGTTTCAAGCGTTACCCAGTGAACAGCCGATACCGATCGATGAGATGTGCTCGCCATTGTGGCGGTGCGCCATGCGAAATCGTGACAGATTTCGCTGGGCAACCATGCGGGAGAGGAAGTGATGACCAATCGAGGGCGCGTGCTCGCCACCATACTGGCAATTCTTGCCGGTGGTGTGATGACGGCCCATGCGGCGGTCAAGCCGGTGGTGACCAATAAACTCCGGTTCCGCATTCCTTTCCGGTTTGATCAGCAAGCCCTGCAACGCATGAATGCCCGAGAGTTGCAACTCTTTGTCTCTGCTAACCGCGGCGGAAACTGGGAACTTGCTCAATCCATCACGCCGCAATCTGGCAAGTTTGAGTATCAGGCTCCGGCCGATGGCGAGTACTGGTTCGCTGTCCGCACGATCGATGGCAGCGGGCTGTCGCATCCCCCTGGCCCCCGCTTCGAACCGGGGTTGATCGTGGTGGTCGATACCATTGCACCAACCCTGGCGATCAACCTGGAACAAACGCCCGCCGGCAAAATTCAGCTCACCTGGTCTGCCAATGATGCCCAACTGGATATGAGCACCCTGCGGCTGGAATACACCCAGCCCGGGTTGACCGCGGCTGAATCTGTCAGCGTGGTGCCTTCCGCGCGGGGGATGACCGCTTGGACGGTTCCCTCAGCGGGACGTGTCCGAGTAAAAGGGACGATCGCCGATCTGGCGGGCAATGTGGGTCAGGCCAGTGCGGAAATCGAGGCCGCCGGTACTGGACCAGCGAAACCGTCTGTGCCTGACTTGCGTGCTCCCATCGCCGATGGTCCGCATGACGATCAGCACGCCGAGCAGACCTTGCCAGCACCCGGCATCAAAATTGAGCCCAACATTGCGGTGCATCCTCAACCGGCAATCACCACCATGCGACCGGGCCTGACTCCCGCGCCGCCATCACTACCCATCATGCCGACGATGCCTCAGACTCCGCTGGTTTCCGATCAACCCCAGTTTCGTCCCGATGTGGTTCAAGAACGCTGGCCAGCGACCGTGCCGCCCACTCCACCGGAAGCACAGGTCTTCCGCACGAATTCACGGCAACGCATCGTGAACTCGCGCAAATTCCAACTGGGTTACAAACTGGACGATGTCGGCCCCAGCGGAATCGGCGGTGTGGAACTGTTTATCACGCAGGACCAGGGACGTATGTGGTATCGCTACGGCGAAGACCCGGATCGACAAAGTCCCTTTGATGTCTCGGTCCCGCGCGACGGCGAGTATGGCTTCACCGTGCGGGTGCGCAGCGGTGCGGGATTGGGATCGGAACCACCGACTCCCGGTGAACCGCCAGCCATTCAAATTATAGTCGACCAGACACCCCCGCGGATCGAGTTGCTGCCCATTCAGCAAGGTCGCGGCTCGGAACTGAATCAACTGCAAATCAGTTGGCGCGTCGCCGAGGAACATCCGGCGGAAAAGCCCGTCTCGTTGTACTACGCCGCGTCGCCGGTCGGTCCCTGGGAACCCATTAGTGCCTGGCGAAACGATACCGGGAGTCTGGCGTGGTCCGTCGGGCCTGGTTCACCGGCACAGTTCTATGTGCGCGTGATGGCCCGTGATGCGGCGGGCAACGTGGCCCATGTCGACTCTGCCCAGCCAATTGTGGTCGATCTGGCCCGCCCCAGTGCCCGCATTGTCGATGTGGAAGTGTCGCCATCAACGGGACCGCGCTAACACGCTGCGGTCCTTGGACTACGGCTGGCCATAGAGTTTGACGAGCAGTTTACGTTCGTCGGCATTCGCCAGCGCATCACAAGCCGCGGTAAACGCTGCGCACTTCAGCTCGACCTGCCCAGCGTGTTTCGATAACGCTGCGGCAGCGGCGGTACATCCCAGAGCCGCGGCGCGATCGAACGGCGAAAGTCCATCCGTCAAAGATTCTGTCAACGCCAGACATCGGTCGGCATAGCGTTCGGCGGCCACGGAATCGCGGGCGACCACGTAGGCTGTCGCCAGCAGGCAGGCCGCACGTTGCTGGTTGACTGGTGCTCCCACCTGGCTCCAGTGCCAACTGGCCGCATGAGCCAGATCCAGCATCCGCGCCGTTTCATCGGGCGATCGTGTCGGGGCTTCCACCAGATCCCAAGCCCCATTGTTGCAGGCGATCGCAAACCAGCGCTGAGCCGCTGTCACATCAAAATTGGGGGAATTCATCGCGGTGGAGGTACCGTCTCAATAGAGAAATGAGAATGAGCACCATCGCTTAGAACGATCATGAACTGGCAGCGGTTGTGGTGGCCGGCGGGACTCTCAGGACGCCACGAAAACCGACATCGGGCAACCGCTCATGCATGTCACTTCCCGAGCGATAGTAGACTTCCCAGTTTGGCCCGGCCTCTTTAATCACACGCTGACTTCCTTGAGCCGCTTTCTTGGGGCCCGTCCAGTTCGATAAGGTTTTCAGACCCGCCAGTCGCGACGCTTCCTGATGCGCCAGGGGGGTAAACCAGTCGGCGGTCCATTCGCGAGCATTCCCTGCCAGGTCGTAATGACCGAACGGCCCCAGATCGCCCGGGAATTTCCCGACGGCAGTGACCGTCGATGTTGACCGCGGTTGAGGCCAGACCGGCCGGCCATTCCCCCACGGATGCCGATAGCCATCGGTCCCGCGAGCAGCCTTTTCAAATTCGGCTTCCGTGGGAAGTTCCTTGCCAGCCCAGCGGACATACGTGCTGGCATCGCCCCAGGCCAGCCCCAGCGCAGGATAATCGCCTGCTTGACTGGCATTCAGCGGCGCGGGGGGAACACGCTTCTTCTGCTCACGCAGATTTTGGCGATAGAGTTCAAACTGGGCGACCGTAACTTCGGTCATGTCCATGTAGAACGGGTCATGAAAGGCGATAAACTGTGGTCGCGACTCGGCGGGGCCATCGTCACTCCCTACCCGCACGCTGCCGCCCGGTACGAAAGCCATCAGCTTGCCATCGAGTTCGCACACAATCCGCAGCGGGTAGCCTTCCGGTGTGAATCCCGCTTGGGGATCGGCCCGGAAACCACTGGGCAAAGGCCAAGTCGATTCTGGTCTCTCAGAAATTGCTACCCCATCTCCCGTGGCTCGAAACATGTTGGAATCCATGCCCGGATTTCCAAAAGCGACCACAAACTGATCCTCTGTCCGAAACGCGGGAGCAGGCGCGAGGCTGGAGGCTTCCGGTGCCGCTGTCACAAAGACATCGGAAATCTTCTCTTCCGGAAACTGGTTGACGATACCGGCAGGCTTGGCGGGGCCGTTATCTTTCGCATTCGGCGCAACGGGTTTGGGTGCGGCGGGTTTGGTCGCGACCACAGCCACGGGTTTGGGAGCGAGCGGGGGCGGCGGGGCAGGAGCTACGGAAGTGGCCCCACTGCCACACCCCACGGTGAGCGCGATTAGTCCCAGTATCCCACACCTCTGGATGACGATTCCGCACAGATAAGAGTGCCGTCGGGGAAACCTCTGTCGTGAAAGCATCTGCTACCTCAACCGCGCCTGTAGGGATCACGACGACGTCATCTCTGCCAAATCTCAAAAAATCCGCAGAGCCGTTGTCCCTGTTGCCAGTTCTCTGTCAAGTATTGTGATAGAGAATTTCCAGTGAGGCAAGGACGTTCGGGTAATCTCCGCGGTTCTTCATCGATTACTGAGCGGCGTTTCTCAGCAGAAAGGCAACAGCATGCGTGCGGGAACCACAATCGCCATGGGATTTCTGATCGCCAGCCTGGGGGCCTCGCACCTGGCTGCCGCAGACTATGTGAATGGCTACACACACGTGTTGCCTTCGTACCATCTCGCGCCACCGGTGCTCTACCCCTCGCCGTGGGTGATGACAGTTCCACCGCTGATTCCGGTTTACGCATCGCGGCCGGGTCTGGTGGTCTATGAGCCTGCGTTCCTGCACACCACGGTCATGCCCTATGACCCTGTCGTGCCTGTGCTCCTGCCTGGTCCCCCGGTTTCCCATGTCCAGCAGAGAATCCGCAGCACGCCGCGCAAGACCGAATACACCGTGAAAACTTTTGGTCCAACGGGTGTCACACGCCAGGAGTACGAGATCAAGTCGACTCGCCGTGGGATCAGGGTAGAGTTGGACTGAATCGATCTTTCGATCAATGTCACGATTCGTTGTCGGCGGTGGCCGGGGGGGTTATGCCCGTTACCTCCACGAGTGTCTGGCGAATGCTGCGCAGCGTCACGGCTTCGTGCAACACGCGGGCATGGTCGGGAATTGTGATTTTGCCACGCAACTCCGCCATTTTCGGCGATAACGCCAAAACCACCGCAGTCTGCCGACGCTTACAACGCGCGAGCGCCGCCTGATACACGCTCGTCACCTCTGTACCGAGCGCATCGCCGATCAACAACAGCGCGGCAACCCGTTCTGTTTCCACGCGGTTCAAGGCGCGCAACGGATCGGTCAGCACCAGCACGCGGTAACCATGCTTGCTGAAGTATTCCCGCAAGGCGTCCTGTTGCTTCGTGCGATTTTCGATGCAGATAATCGTCGGAACCGCGGGCGGTGCAGAGGGGCTGCCGTTACTCACCGACGTGAGATCTCCCGAGAGCACGCGACGCAAATCCGCGATTAGTTCCGTCGGCGACTGATACCGTTCGCGCGGTTCAATGCACAGCAGCCGATCGACCACGGCTGTCACCGCGGAGGGCAGGCTGGCGTCAACCGAGCTGATGGGCAGCACATCGCGATAGCGACTGAATTGCCGCCGTTCATCCCGACTTTTCGTCGCTGGATACGGGGCGGTCCCCGTCAGCAGTTCAAAGTAGATCGCGCCCAGAAAATAGAGATCACTGCGGGGATCGTTGTTGGGGGCGAATGTCCCTTTTTCGAGTGTCGCATACTCAATGGCTCGATCGACTTCTTCTTCCATCGATGCCAGCGAGGCGTCCTGCCCGGCCAAACCGAAGTCGACCAGTTTAGCAACGCCCTGGGCGCTCAACAGCACATTGGAAAGCTTCAGATCACGGTGCGTCAGGCCCGCCGTCAGGGCGTATTCCAAGCCCTCAGCGATGTCCAGCACATACTGCGTGGCATCCGTCACGGAAAACTTCTTACGGATTTTGATGAAATCGCGGAAGTTGCCCCCCTCCACAAACTCCATCGAAAAATAGTGCTGGTCTCCATCGGAACCGACTTCGTAAATCGGCACGATGTTCTTGTGGACCAGCCGCTTGCCCAGTTCGCCTTCACGCCGAAACAGCATCACCGCACGCGGGTCTTCGGCATGCCGCTGTCGCAACACCTTGATGGCCACGACCCGCCCGTCATCGACGGAACTGCCCCGAAAAACACGTGCAAAGCTTCCCGAGGCGTTCCGGTAGAGCAGCTTATAGGGCCCGACTCGCAGCCCTTCCGTCTCATGTTTGAGTAGCTTCTGGGCCTGATAGGACGTTAAAAATGTCCGCTGTTCCAAGGCCTTCACCAGTGCCGCGTAGTCGACATGACGCCCCAACTGACGCCGGGCCTCCTGCAACTGCAAAGGCTCTACCAACCGCTCTTCAACGAGGTAGTGTTCCAGATCCGTCAATTTAGACAATGGCATAACGAGCGCTCGACGATCACCGATGGGGTCGTTGGGCGCCGCGCGTCTGGCCCATTTCACGGCAGCCTGAGTGATCAACCACGACCTGCGGCGAACACCTTCCTGTACAGAACGTGTTTCAGGTCACTGGACACTGCATTATCCTACAGACCTCGCTGCGGTCTGCAAGCGCGCGGCTGTGCAGATGTGCAAGCTGACGAAGATCAACTGGCGTGCCACAGTCGCACCGCGACATTAAACGGACCTCGATGTCACAGCAGTTCCAGCCGTGAGCGCAGGACGTGGCGCTAAGCAGCGTGATCAGAGAATTGGCAGTATCGAGATCCCCCTGAACGAATCATTCCTCCCAGATGCCCCATCCCTCATATTTATGGAAATCCTCAAGGTTCGCTTGAGCAGAAGGATGGGGGTATCGCCCGCAAAATGGTCATTGACGCGCATTTTTCTTGCACCACTGTTCCGCAGGGTGATGGCAGTGGCCAGATCCTGATTTTTATTACGGGTGCAAAGCTATTCTGTTCAATAGCTTACGACATGGTGTCTCGATGATTTTTCGGTAAGGGGCACACCAGTTGCGTTTGGCCGGACTTGGGGCAAGGTGCTCCGAAAATCCGCGAAGACGGTGATCTGCCGGCGACTTGCCGAAATTTCACGTCTCCCGCGAGTGGCTCGACGACGGGCGTCGGGCTGCACAAAGAGCGTTCACCACGGGAGTCTTGGCCTGGATCGGGCCGGGAAGTGAGGTCAACAGCAATGACTGACTGCATGGGGTTTGTGCGGATGCGCTGGGCACTGATGACAGTGCTCGCCGCGAGTTTCATGGCGCTTGCCGCCAGTCCCGGTTGGGGACAGGATGCGGCGGCGGAACCAGCACCGGCGGCCGCGGAAGCCGCCCCGGCAGAGGCTGCTCCTGCGGAGGCGGCCGCTCCCGTTGATCCGATCGCGGCCTTGACGGCCCAGACGACGAAACTCGCGGTCGGTATCGACACGATCTGGGTGATGGTCTGCGGCATGCTGGTCTTCTTCATGAACTTGGGATTCGGCTGTGTCGAATCGGGTTTCTGCCGTGCTAAGAACTGCGTGAATATTCTGTCGAAGAACTTCATCGTGTTCGCAGTCTGTACATTGGGTTACTGGCTCATCGGCTGGGACTTGATGTTCGGTGCCGGCGATGGCGAACTGATCGGAAATTCGGGTGCGTTCATGGCACAGGGTGCCGATAACAGCCCGGCTCAGGCCACTCTGGGATATGAAGGGGTCTACGGTTCGATCGCCTGGGCCACGGTCCCGCTGTGGTGCAAGTTCTTCTTCCAACTGGTGTTCGCCGGAACGGCCGCGACGATTGTCTCGGGTTCGGTGGCGGAACGTATCAAGTACCACTCATTCATCGCGTTCTCCTTCATCCTGGTTACGGTAATCTACCCGGTGACAGGTCACTGGGTGTGGGGTTTCGGATACCTGGGTGCCAAGTGGAACTTCTGGGACTTCGCGGGTTGCACCGCAGTTCACTCTGTGGGTGGTTGGGCCGCCCTGACCGGTGCGATTATCCTCGGCCCGCGTCTTGGAAAATACGGTCCTGGTGGCAAAGTGAATGCGATTCCCGGCCACAACATGATGGCGGCCTTCATCGGCTGTCTGGTGCTGTGGTTTGGTTGGTTCGGTTTCAATCCCGGAAGCACGTTCAGCATCGCCGCGGACGGTGGCAGCATGGCCGCCTTGGTTGCAGTGAATACGAACCTCTCTGCGGCACTCGCCACGATCACCTCGACAATTACCGCCTGGATTCTGCTCGGTAAGCCTGACTACGGCATGACCTTGAACGGCTGCCTGGCGGGTCTGGTCGGCATCACTGCTTCGGCTTACTTCACGAGCCCGATGTGCTCCGCCATCATCGGCGCCGTCTCAGGTGTCCTGGTGGTGGTGTCGGTCATGGCGATTGATCGCCTGGGTGTTGACGATCCCGTGGGTGCCATCTCGGTGCATCTCGTCAACGGCATCTGGGGGACTTTGTGTGTCGGCCTGTTCACGACGACCGACCTCTCGGCCACTGCCATCACTGGTGGTCCTGCCGCGGGCTTGTTCTTCGGTGGCGGCACCAAGCAGTTGATTGCCCAGTTGGTGGGGATCGGCATGGTGGGAGCCTATGTGTTGATCACGTCCACAATTGCCTGGTTGGTGATCAAAGCGGTCTTTGGACTTCGCGTCGGCAAGGAAGAAGAACTCGAAGGTCTGGATCTCGGCGAGCACGGTAACGAAGCTTATCACGGCTTCGTGATGCAAACCGAAGGTCATTAAGAACCTGACGCGTCTTTGATTGTGGCTTAGATTCCAGCGGACTAGTTTGCTTATGGCAGACTAGTCCGCTGTGTTTTTTTCCAGGTGTGGCGGCGACAGAATGCCAATCACAATTTCCCACAATCTGGCGACGACTCCGCCAACGCGATGCGCTTTCTCAGGCTTCAGACTTGAAGTCCAGTAACCGTCCGTGTTCACTGCCTGCGCGTGCAAGCAATCCATTTCAGGAGACACAGCACTGTTTTAACGGAACCCAAAGGGTTCACAGAAAGGATCGGAACGGCATGTCCAGGACGTATGCGCTCGCGTCTGTGGTCGTGGGGTTGATGGTCTTCGGTGGGATGGCAGACGGTTTGGTCTGGGCTCAGACACAGGCTGCTACCGATGTTCTCACGGAAACTGTCGCCACGGAAAAAACACTCACTCCGGCCTGGGTACCGCCCGCTGGAACTTACGATACCGGTTCAACGGCCTGGCTGATGACCAGTGCCGCGCTGGTGTGCTTCATGATTCCCGGTCTCGCCTTGTTTTACGGCGGCATGGTCCGCGCGAAAAACGTGCTGAACATGTTCATGTGCGTGATGGTCTGCATTCCGATCGTCACCATTGAATGGGTGGTCTACGGCTACAGTTTGACGTTCGCCGTCCCTTCGCTGATCAGCACTTCCGGCGGAACGAACGACGATGGAACTGCCAAGCCCGCGGTCAGTTACCTCGGCTGGGACTCGGAACTGGTGCTGATGAAGTCGTTCGCCGATCCCGATGCCAGCAGTGCCGGATACTATGGCAAGGTGCTGACGACGGGAGACACAACCGGCGCAGCACCGTCTGGCGTGCCCGAACTGCTGTTCGCGATGTTCCAGATGATGTTTGCGATCATCACGCCTGCGCTCATTGTGGGGGCGGTGGCCGAGCGGGTGAAGTTTTCGGCGTGGTGCCTGTTTGTCGCGCTGTGGGCGACAATCGTCTACGACCCGGTATGTCATTGGGTTTGGAATGTGAATGGCTGGCTGTTTCAGAAAGGTGTGATGGACTTCGCCGGGGGAACCGTGGTGCATGTGCTCGCCGGGGTCTCGGCGTTGGCCTTGATTCTGATTCTGCCCAAGCGTCGCGGGTTCGGTCACACGCATTTTATTCCGCACAGCATCGGTTGGACGCTGCTGGGTTCGGGACTGCTGATGGTGGGCTGGTTCGGCTTCAACGCCGGTTCCGCCATTGCGGTGAGCAAAGATTTTCTGCCCGTGTCAGGCAGTGTCGCGGTGCTGGCCTTTGCCACCACCGCGATCGCGGGTTCTGCGGCGGCAGGTTCCTGGTTGGCCGCGGAATGGTATTACGTGGGGAAACCCACGGCGCTCGGCGTCGGTTCAGGGATTGTCGCCGGTCTGGTCGCCATTACTCCATGTGCGGGGCACGTCAGTCCCGGCAGTGCGCTGATCATCGGCCTGCTGTCTGGCGTACTCTGTTACATGGGCGTGCAAGCGAAGAATTACTTCAAATACGATGACTCGCTGGACGTGGTCGGCGTGCATGGTGTCGGCGGTGCGTTAGGCGCCTTGCTGGTCGGCTGGTTTGCCATCCGACCCGTTTCGGGCAGCGTGGCGCAGGTGCTGATTCAGTTCCAGGGGATGTTCGTTTCGGCTTTGTACGCGTTTATCTGCACGCTGGTGATCGGCTTGATCATCCATCGGACCATTGGCTTTACAGTCGATGAGATGACAGAAGAAGAAGGGCTCGACCTTCGCGAACATGGTGAAGTGGCTTACCACTTCCAATAGGCCTGACTTCCAATCGGCCACAGTGCCGTGGCCCTTGGTTCGCGCGTTAGTCTTTGTCTTGTTATGTGTTACAGCGGCTCGGCATTCCCCTTCAGCCCGGGATGCCTGGCCGTTTGTCATTTCTGGAGTGGTACATTCGCAGGCTGTGACCCGATGTGATCGGCAGGGGTTGCCGATCTGCCTGAAACCTGACGGTTTCCAGGGAGGCAAACAGGCGTAATTGATCAAGTTGAGGCACCCATAACCCGGCTGAGTCTCTAGAACTCCCAAGTCACAATTCTCCCAGAAATTCACGTTTGTCTCCGGCTGAGTGGATCAACCGTCTCCTTCGAGATCGAGGGTGCGGCTTTTTACCACGCGGGGTCTGCACGTTAATTTAGGGGGGTTGCAGGTGTGGTAATGAACTGCTGTGACAGGGGCGAGTTGTTGCGGACTGCCGTCCGATGAGTGATGTACGGATTTTGTCAGCGCTAGGGACTCTATGTTTCCTGGCGATTGATGAAGTGTGCATGGATGTAACTCGGCGGATGGCATCTGGAGCCCAAGAGGTTTGCGAACAGGAAGGACGTAGCGAATAGGGAATCTGGGTTGATTGGCTCAAGTGGACCGGCAGGAATCGCCGATCCTAGAAAGGCCAACCGAAGTTTACCCGGATTCACAGCGTTACAACCGGACTTCGCAACCGCGTGGGATCGAACAAGGACAGATCGATGAGATACGCATCCTGGATGGTCGTCCTGGGGAGTCTGATGACACTCCTCAGTGGCAGCACCGCCGAAGCCTCCTACTGCGGGGCTGGCAAATGGTTTAGCCTTTCCAAGAAGGCGTGTGCTCCTTGTGGCGACTACTGCGCCGCGAAGGCCTGCAACACGACTTGTTATAAGACCGTTCAGGAAACCGTCTGGGAACCCCAGACGTATACCTGTACGCGAACGGTTTATGATCAATGCGTCGAACAGGTGCCGGTGACCTGCACCCGCAACATCACCGAAACCTGCTGGCGTGATGAATGCTATACGGTGTGCAAGCCCTGCTACCAGACGTGCTACCGCGACGTCTGCTGCACGGTTCGCAAACCCTGCTTCCAGACGTGCTACCGCGACGTGGTGTGCAAGGTGCGTAAGCCCTGCTACCAGACGTGCTATCGCGACGTCTGCTGCACCGTCCGCAAGCCCTGCTATTCTACCTGCTACAAAGACGTCTGCTACACGGTTTGCAAGCCGATCTACGAAACGTGTCATCGCCAGGTCTGCTGCACGCAGTACCGCACCGAGACGGAAACCTGCTATAAGAACGTGTGCTACACGGTCTGCAAGCCGGTTACGGAATCCAAGCAAGTTCAGGTTTGCACGGGTGAGTGGGTCACCGAAACGAAGCAAGTTCCCGGCCCGATCGTGACCCGCTGTGTGCAAGACCAGGGGACATGGGAATGGGATCCCTGCACCTGCTGCTGCGTCTACAAGCCCGGTTGCTGCCGTCAGGTCTGCGAACAAACGATGCGGACCGTCTGCTGTAAGCGCTGGTGCCCGCGAGTGGAAATGCGAACGGTCTGCTGCACCCGCATGGAGCAGGAAGTTCGTCAGTGCCAGGTGCCTTACACGGTCTGTCGCAAGGTGCCTTACACCGTGACGAAGAACGTGCCGTACACCACCTGCCGTTACGAACAACAAGTCTGCACGAAGAAGGTGCCTTACACCACTTGCTCGTGGACCTGTGAAACCATCACCAAGAAGGTGCCGTACACCACCTGCACCTGGACGGAAGAATGCATCACCAAGAAGGTGCCTTACACCACCTGCTCGTGGACCTGCGAAACCATCACGAAGAAGGTGCCCTATACCACCTGCACCATGAGCAGCGAAGTCCGCACCCGCAAGGTGCCCCACACGACCTGCCGTCAGGTGTGTGAGACCCGCATGGTGTGCCGTACCAAGTGTGTGCCCCGCCAAGTGTGCGAAACTAAAGTCCGCTGCGTACCCCGCACGGTGTGCCGTCAGGTGCCGGTCGAAGTCTGCTGCCCGGCGGCTGACCCGACTTGTGCCGCCCCGGTGACCGCCGGTGTCCCCTGTGCGACCTGCAATCAGTAATCGCACGTCAGATAGCTGACCAACTCAGAAGCCCAGAGATTGCCATCTCTGGGCTTCTGTCATTCACAGGATGGGCATAAACATCCGGCAGGTATTTTCTTTCAATTGCTCCCACAGCGAACGCTGTCCCCATTTCAGCGGATCAATTTGCACGGTATCGGCGACATCGCGATCAAACTGCTCATCGAGTTGCATGGCGATACCCTGATCGTACATCGCTACCGCGACTTCAAAGTTGAGGTAGACACTGCGGGGATCAAAATTGGGTGTGCCGACCAGCGACCAATGACCATCAATCGTGAGGGTTTTGGCGTGCAACTGTCCACGGCGGTATTCGTAAACTTCGACACCGGCGTCGAGCAGTTCGTCATAGTAGGAACGACAGGCGTGATAGGTGGTCCAGTACGTCACGGGGCCAGAGACCATCACCCGTGTTTTGACACCCCGCTGCGCGGCCGAGACCAGTGCCGCACTCAGGCTGGGTGTGGGCACGAAGTATGAAGTTTCCAGCGACAAAGTATGCTGAGCTTCGCCGATGGCGGAAAACATCAGTGAATGAAAAACACTCGGTTCACAATCGGGACCGCCACTGATGACTTGTGCCACCAGTGTGCCGGCTTCAGTGGGGGGCGGAAACAGGACGTCTTTGGTCAATTCCTCGCCGGTCGCAGAATACCAGTCGGTGACAAAGACATGCTGCAGTTGCAGCACCGCCGGACCTTCGAGCCGCAAATGGGTATCGCGCCAATAGCCGAAATGCTGGCTGAGGCCGAGATACTCATCCCCGACGTTCATCCCCCCCGTGAAGGCCACGCGGCCATCGACGACGATGATTTTACGATGGTTCCGAAAGTTGAACGACCAGCGTTCACGCCAGGTTTTGCCCGGTGAAAAGGCCGAGACCTGTATGCCGGCATCGCGCATCGGGGCCAGAAAGGCTTTGGACAAGCGCAGTGACCCGACGGAATCATAGAGGAAGCGAACAGCCACACCGGCCTGGGACTTCCGGATCAACAGATCGCGCAGCTCCGTACCCAGATGGTCTGGCTGCCAGATGTAATATTCCAGGTGAATCGACTGACTCGAAGCCTCCAAGGCCTGGCGGATTGCCGCGAACGCCTTGGGCGTTTCATGATACAGCTGAATGGAGTTTCCGAACGTCGGAGTCGTTTCTCCCACAACCTCTGCCACGCGGACCAACCGCCGCAGAGATTCATGAAACCCTTCTTGAGTATGCCAGCCCGACCAGCCATGAACCGGGCGTAAACGATGCATCGTTTCGCGGCGGATTCGACGCTGGCTGACCCGCTTCTTCAAACGGTCGATACCAAAGATCAGGTACAAAACCCCGCCCACGACTGGCACCGTGACAATCGCCATCAGCCAGGCGACCGTGGATGAGGGCCAACGCTTTTTGGTCAACAAGACTCGGGGAACCAGGAGCAACGTCAAGACGTAACCCAGGCCCGAAATGAATCCGACGATCCACTGGTACCCGACATGTTCGATCGTCAACCATCCCACAGTAGCTACCTTTGTTTCGCTGGGCTCTGCCTACGCGCCTGTCCGGCAATATCGATTCCGACCCGTACACTCCACAGGTTCAGGATCTGCCGATAGACCGGCCCGGGGTGCCCCGCTCCTACCGCTGTCCCCTGCCACCAGCAGACAGGTAGCAGGCACGAAGGGGTACTGCTCAACCAGATTTCGCTGGCGCTGGCCAACTCTGCCACGGGAATCAGCCGTCGTTCCACGCGGTATCCCAACTCGCTCGCGAGTTCGAGAACCATTCCCAGGCTGACACCCTCCAATGCCTCTCCGATGGGTGGAGAGATGACACAACCATCGCGAACCAGGCAGACATTCGCCGCCGCGGTTTCCGTAATGTACTGCTGCTCGTCTGCCAGCACTGCCACCGCTTGGGGATCGACCTGTTTGACCGCACGATCTGCCAGATGCCAGGGTAAGCGACTGCGCGACTTGATGCGTCGGTCCAGCACCTGTTTGGGCAGGGCAGGGACGGAAGATAACGCCAGCCGAACGCCCGTTTCATATAGCTCGGCCCAGTTCGCATATTGGAGTGGAAAGGTGTGTGCCACCACTGTGCAGCCCTGCGCGTAGGCCGTGGATCGGCCGACGTAAGTCGGGTTGAGGCCGCCCGTCACGAACAGAATCACGCCCAGATCATCAGCTTGTGAGAGCTCCCGGGTGTTGGCCTCCACCAACTGACACACGATCTGTTCGAAATCGGGCAGGGACTCGCGCGGTGACAACCCGGTCAGTGCCAGCGATTCCTGCAACCGCTGCAAATGCTGCGTGCTGCGGAAGGGTTGGTGACCGAATGTCCGCAGCATTTCCGACACGGCAATGCCGCCCGCCACACCCAGATCGGTCACTGGCAGACGGGCCTCCTCCGCGGGAATCCAGGCACCCGACACATAGGCAACTGCACCCACCGGTTGTCCTTCGCTGTAAATTGGATTAGCCTCATCACTGATGACGGCGATTGTCGGCTAGGCTCAAGGAAATTACGAGGCACTCGTACCAGCCCGACGGTGATCTCTACCGAGGCTGAACCAGGGAAAGGTTTCGACATGAAGTGTGCGGCCGCCATGTCCCGCGAGGTCGATGCTGCCGATGCCGTCGCGCAAACGACACGGCAAATTCGGGAAGAACTGGGACACGCCGAGGCCGATCTGACGATCGTCTTTGCCAGCCATGACCATCGCCGGGCGTTTCCCGAACTGGCGTCGTGGATACAGGCCGAGTTGCCCAGTCGCGTTTTGCTTGGCGCGACCGCAGAGACCGTGATCGGTGGGGAAGAGGAAGTTGAAAGCGGGCCGGCGTTGTCGCTGTGGTCTGCTGTCCGACAAGACAGTGAACTCATTCCCTTTACCATCGAATTTGAACGGACGCCCGACGGTGTCATCAGTACCGGCATTCCCGAAAGTCTGGCAGAACAGGCCCAGCGCATCCGAGCCATCTTGTTGATCGCCGAACCGTACTCGTCGGCGCCCCCCGCGTTGCTGGAGCGTTTTGCGGACGATTGCCCGGGCGTGCCCGTCATTGGTGGCATGGCGAGTGGTGCGTCGGCTCCTGGCGAGAACCGGCTGTTCTTTGGCCGGGCGATGTACCAGGAAGGGGCGATTGGTGTCGCCTTGCTGGATGGTCCTCCCGTTCGCACGGTGGTGTCTCAGGGGTGTCGCCCGCTGGGCCAGCGCTATGTCATCACCCGGGCCGAGCGCAATGTGGCCTTGGAACTGGGAGGCAAACCGGCTTTGCTGCGGGCTCAGGAAGTTTACGAAGGGGCTTCCGCGGAAGATCGCCAGTTGCTGGAACGAGGTCTGCACCTCGGAGTCGCCATGTCGGAATACCGCGACTCTTATGGCCAAGGCGATTTTCTTGTGGCGAATGTCCTCGGTGCTGACCGCAGCACCGGGGCCATCGCGGTCGGACATCAGCTGCGTACCGGACAAACCGTGCAGTTCCATGTGCGCGATGCCGATTCCGCCGATGCCGATTTGCGTCAATTGCTGCAAGGTCTGCGTGACAATGTTCCTGCTGCTTTGGCGGGTTGCCTGCTCTTCAGTTGCAATGGCCGGGGGACGCGCATGTTCCCCGCCTCGCATCACGATGCCGCGGCGATTCAGCAGGTGCTGGGCCCTACGCCGCTCGCGGGGATGTTTGCCAATGGCGAGTTCGGCCCGGTCAGCGGGCAGAATTATATTCACGGCTTCACCGCCAGCTTAGCCATTTTTGAAGCGTGATCCTCACGTCGGTTTCCGAGGTGATCGACCGGAGTTCTTCAGTGGTTGCCGGATGGGCATTGTGACCGATTCGCATTTACCTTGGCTGCGGCAGCAACTCGACGAATGGGACGCGTCTTTGTTACGCCGACGGCGACGCGTTGTCACGCCGCTTAAAGAGGGTTGGTGCCTGGTCGATGGCCGTCGCGTTCGCAACTTCGCCGGGAACGATTACCTGCACCTGGCCCAGCATCCGGACGTGATCGCCGCCGCACAAGCTGCCGTCGTGCAGGCCGGTGTGGGCTCACAAGGTTCTGCGCTGGTTTGCGGACGGACGTCGTGGCATGTGGAACTCGAACAACGTCTTGCACGTTTTGAAGGGGCAGAGGCCGCGATCCTGTTTCCCACCGGTATGGCGGCCAACATGGGAACGATTACCGCTTTGGCCGGGGCTCGCGATGTCGTGTTTTGCGATCGACTCAACCATGCCAGCCTGATTGATGGTTGCCGGTTATGCGGTGCGAAGTTTCGTGTTTATCGGCACAAAGATTTGAACCGTCTGGGCGATGCTCTGCAACAGGCTGCCCACTTCCAACGTCGCTGGATTGTGACCGACTCGGTCTTCAGCATGGATGGGGATCTGGCCCCACTCCCGGAACTGTGCGACCTCGCTGAACGCTATCAAGCCCATCTGATAGTGGATGAAGCCCATGCCACGGGCGTGTTTGGAGCCACAGGACGTGGCGTCTGCGAGCACTTTGGCGTGGCACGGCGAGTCGCGGTGCGGGTTGGCACACTCAGCAAAGCACTGGGTGCCTTGGGAGGTTTTGTCTGTGGATCTGCTGAACTCATCGAAACGCTTTGGAACTCAGCTCGAACCCAGATGTTCTCGACCGCGCTGCCACCCGCGATATGCGCCGCGGCAACCGCCGCTTTGGATGTGCTGGAACGAGAACCCGAGCGACGGATCCAATTACAGCGGTCGTGCGAACTGTTCCGGACAGAGTTGCGACAGCGTGGAGTGGAACCCTTACCGGGCTCGACCGGGCCGATTGTACCCGTCGTAACGGGTTCTCCCGCGACTACGCTGCAAGTCGCTGCCAAACTGGAAGAGCGCGGGTATCTGGTGGGAGCCATTCGCCCTCCCACGGTTCCTGCGGGAACCTCGCGGTTGCGGATCTCGTTATCGTTGGCACATTCGACAACAGAAATTGCGCAATTTGCCGCAGTCCTCACCGAAGAATTGTCAGCCTTGTGACCTGAACTCGCCTGGGAAGATAGACGCATTCCAATAAGATGGGCTACACTGAAGTAGGGTTTCAGTAACGCAGGGTGCTCACACCGCTTTCGATCTTTCTGCACAGGTATCTTCCATGGCGCGTTTTCAGAACATTCTGGTCGGTCTTGATTTGCACCATGGCGACCGATTCACTGCGGATGCACTCGAACCGGCGTCCGAAGCGGCACTGCAACAGGCTGTGGAACTGGCCGAAGTGCAGGGCTCCAAGCTGACATTGTGTGCCTGTCTTGATATTTCCGAGCAGGCCCATCACCTGATTGAAATTGATACTCAGAATGTGAATCAAACCGTCGAAGACCTGGCAGCGGAAGAACTGGAACGGTTGGCGAAAAAGCTTCAGGCCCAGGGCCTGTATGTCGAAAAAAAGCTGTTCTTCGGCAAGGCGTCGGAGCAACTCACGCGGCAGGCAATCCGGGGAGAGCACGACCTGGTGATCGTCGGCACGCGCAAACGGTCGTCGGCTTCCCGTGCTCTGTTTGGCAGCACCTGTCATCGCTTGCTGCGGATTTGCCCCGTTCCGGTCTGGGTCGTCAAGCCGGAAGAAGTTCGGGAGGTCCGTGAAGTGCTGGTCGCCAGCGATTTCAGTGATGCCGCGTTGACCGCCATGCAGGCCGCCGTGGCCGTTGCGAAGGCCTTGAAGGCCAAACTGTACGTGATCCATGCCCTGGAATTCGCGTTTGAAGCCTACCTGCAAACGGCGGGTGTCTCGGAGACCGAGGTCGCAGGCTACCGGAAAAAGCTGCACGAAGAAGCCCTCTCGAACCTGCAACAGCAACTGGCTCAAACCGACTATCGCACGATCGAGCATGGTGTGAAGGTCGAAGTCGTCGAAGGGACGCCTGACGCGGCCATTCCGCAGTTCGTCGACGACAAGGAAATCGATGTGCTGGTCATTGGAACTCATGGACGCAGCGGCTTTACAGGGCTGCTGCTGGGCAACACCGCCGAACGCGTCCTGCCGCATGTCCATTGCTCGGTGATTGCGATCAAGCCGAAAGACTACGTGAGCCCGGTAAAGCTCTGAGTAGAGGTGTTTGGGGGTTAGGTATTGGGTGTCAAAAAGATCTCTCGCTCATGGGGTAGTTTCCCGAAGATCTTGTCGGGGCGGGGGCCCCGACCTTTGAATCGATGACGACCCTCAATCCATCAGGGATAAGGCAACAAAGGCCGGGGCCCCTGCCCCGGCGTTGTTCAACATCCCACTTCACTCGATGTCCCACGCTTCAGCCGTGCTCGACTGCAACTCGATCATCTGCCGATAGCGCGATGCTGTGGTGAGCAATTGGGCATGGCTGCCGGCTTCGATCACCCGCCCGGCTTCCAGCACCAGAATCAGATCGGCATGCCGGATCGTGCTGAGCCGATGGGCGATGATGAAGCTCGTGCGGTTCATCATCAACCGTCCAAGCCCCTGTTGAATCAGTTGCTCACTTTCGGTATCGAGATTGCTTGTGGCTTCGTCGAGGATCAGGATTTTGGGGTCGGCCAGAATCGCCCGGGCAATCGCCAGCCGTTGCCGCTGCCCGCCACTCAGTTTGACGCCCCGCTCGCCAATCAAGGTGTCATAACCCTTGGGCAAGCGCTCGATAAACTCAGCGGCATTGGCCATTTCCGCAGCGGCGATCAGTTCGGCATCGGTCGCGGAAGGGCGGCCGAACGCAATGTTTTCCGCAATCGTGCCATCGAACAAAAACACATCCTGTTCCACAATCCCGAGTAAGCGACGATAACTTTCGACGTCGTATTCCCGCAGGTTGATGCCATCCAGTTGAATGTCGCCAGAGGTGGGGTCGTAAAACCGGGCGATGAGGTTACAGAAAGTCGTCTTGCCGGCACCACTCGGCCCGACCAGCGCGACGGTTTGTCCCGCGGCGACATGCACGGTGACAGCGTCAATCACCGGTGTTGACGAACCAGGATAGGTGAACGATACGTTTCGCAAATCGATCTGCCCCGAGACCAGACCACGATCGAGATACCTCGTGAAGTGCGCAGCCGTCGAGAGTTCACGTGGTTCCGCAAGCAGATCCAGTACCCGATCCAATGCCGCGAGACTGTTCTGCAGCGCGGCGGCACTTTCCGCCAGAATGGCTAACGGCTCGAGCAGCATCAGCAGATAGACCAAAAACATCATCAGCTCTCCGAGCGATAACCGGCCCGACATCACCTGCGTGCCGCCGTACCACAGCAATCCGAGCGACGCCAGCGGAATGAGCATGGCCCACAGCAGTTCAATCATTCGAGACGACCACCAGACCTGCAATTCCTGGCGGATCACCAGGTTGTTCGAGCGCACAAACCGCACCGCTTCGGATTGTTGCCGACCAAACGCACGCACCACCCGCATGCCGCCAAATGTTTCCGTAGTCTGACCATCCAGCAGTTGTCGGCTTTTGCGAGATGCCCGATACAAGGGGCGTATGCGGCCGATCCACGTGCGGTGGGTGACATACACAATTGGCAATAAGGCTATGCCCCCCACCAGCAAGGTCCAGTCGACCCAGGCGAGAATGCAGAGACTGCCGAGGAGTTGCACCACGGCACGCCAGGGATTGAAGAAGAGCCCGAAGATCAGCTCGCCGACACTGCCCGCATCTTCACGCAGCAGGCTCGCGGCTCCCCCCGATTTCAGCGCATGCACGCGATGCAACGGTAGTCGCACGGCATGCTCGAACGCTCGCCGACGTACCGACAATTGCAGGCGTTTTGTCGCCCGGGTCGCGATCCACCGAGCCCAGAGAGACAGTGAAGCCTTGCTGACCGAAACCATCAACACCAGGACCAGAATCGCGGCGAGTAAGTCTCCGCGTTTCGACGGATCCGCCAGCAGTTCTGCCGTCGAACCCGTTATGCGGGCTGCCCACTTCGCCAGAAATGGGGGCAGAGGTTCCGTACCGAGGATATTATCGACGAGGAATTTCGTCGCAGCGGGAGGCACCAGGCCCAGAATCGTGCTGATGGTCCCCAGCCACAGTGAGACCACGACGGCTCGTTGTTGCCCCCGCAGCAACCGCCAGAATTCCGCCAGCAGCACCCAGACCGAGCGCTGCCGCTTCGATGCAGGAACTTCCTCGCCGTTCGTGGCGCGGCCGCGAAGCTCGGTGATAACCTGTTGAGCCCGCTGACGGCTCGATGTCGTAGAACGCTGCATTTGAGGAGGGTCTATGGTCTATAGTTGAGGGTCGAAGGAGAAATGCTCCCGAACGCCTGACACCTGATGCCTACTACCTTTTACCTATTCCTGCTCCTTGCCTTCCTGATACAGCCTTTCCTGCTCGACCAAGGTCGCGGAACGCAGTTCGCGGCCCTGTGCCTTCAAGCGTTTTTCGATATAGCGCACCCGGCGCTCAAACTTGGTGTTACTGCGGCGCAAGGCTTCCTCGGGATTGATCTGCCAGCGACGGGCAATATTCGCGATGACGAACAGCACATCGCCCAGTTCCGCTTCGATGCGCTCACGGCGGGCCGCATCATCCACTGGGGCATCAGGAACCACCGCGGCATCCACGGCGGCTGTCACATGGGGAACTTGCCCGTCCGGATAGAGTTCCTGCTGTAACTCGTCGACTTCCTCACGCAGCTTATCAAACAGCATGTCGCGGTTCGGAAAATCGTAGCCATGCCGGGCAGCCTTTTCCGTCACCCGGGCGGCACGTGCCAGCGTGGGCAAAGCCACAGGCAGCCCATCAAAAATGGAATCCCGCTGCTTCTGCTGCTGCTTGATGCGGTCCCAGTTGCTTAAGACCTCCTGCGAGTTCGCGACGGCCGTTTCCCCAAACACATGGGGATGCCGCACAATCAGTTTCTCGGTCAACCCCTGGATAACTGCGACCAGATCAAAACGGCCTTCATCCGCCGCAATCTGACTGTCGAGAACGACCTGCAACAACACGTCGCCCAGTTCTTCACAAATCGCGGCATTATCGTCGGTATCGATGGCTTCCAGCAGCTCATACGTCTCTTCAAGCGTATGCGGCTTGATGGTAGCCAGCGTTTGTTCGCGATCCCACGGACAGCCATCCGGAGCCCGCAACCGGGCCGTGACTTCCACCAGTCGCCAAAACTCCTGCAGGCAGGCCGCCTGATCGGGAGGCGACCCCATGGGTTTCGGTGGGTTAGTTGACGGCATCGCGAGTTCTCTATGTGATGGTGAGTGAATTGCTGTCAGGCAAGTGTCAAGTGCTAAGGGCCAAGTGCTAAGGGCCAAGTGTCGAACGACGGCGAGATTCCACATTCCATACTTTGGCACTCAGCACTTGACACTCAGCACCTGGCTCAACAAGCGACGATCCTTTTGAGAACGACCTGATAGAACCATCGGCTCTAGCAGACGGAGAATACCACATGCGTTATCTATGCAGCATCCTCACGCTGATTCTCTTGGGAATTGTGACGGGCCCGGCCACCGCCGCCGATGAACCGGCCGCTCCGAAGACATCGGTCACCGCCGCGGATCGGTCCGCGCTGGAGAAAGACTTCGCCGAGAAGCTCACCGGGGCCACACTCGTCGGCAACTTCAGCGTGATTGGCCGCGATAACAACAAACCTGAACGCTACGAAATCGACTCCGCCGAGAAACTGGAGGGGGACAACTGGATGATCACGGCACGCATCAAGTACGGACAGAATGATGTCAAAGTACCGATCGCGGTCAAGGTGTACTGGGCCGACGATACCCCCGTCATTTCCCTGACGAAAATCACCATTCCCGGCTTGGGCACATTCACCAGCCGCGTGATGTTTTACGGAGATCGCTACGCGGGCACCTGGCAGCACGATGACGTTGGTGGCCACTTATGGGGCGTACTCGAGAAGTCCAAACCGGCCGAGCAGAAGTAATATGGCGGTTCCCTTTGTGACCCAATACCCAATCCCTAATCCCTAACACCGATCCCTGCACAGTTGTCGCTGGCACAGGACACGGCTATCGTTCAACAACAGCAGGATTCGCAACTGTCAAGGAGTGCATGGTGACTGAACGGGTGGTGATTATCGGCTCTGGTCCCGGAGGTTGGGCGGCGGCGATCTATGCCGCGCGGGCAAATCTCGATCCTCTGGTGTTCGAGGGTGCGCAGACCGAAGACAATCGCATCAAAGGGACGTTGCCACTGGGGCAACTCTCGCTGACGACGGAAGTCGAGAACTACCCCGGCTTCCCGGCGGGCGATGTCGCACCTTTCATCAAATCGGCCTTGCCCGAGCATCTGGTCCCTTACCGGGGCAAAAATTCCCCGCATGGAGTCACCGGCCCTGAGTTAATGGAGTTGATGCGGCAGCAGGCCAAGAACTTCGGTACCCGTGTGGTCACCGACGATGTGGTGTCGGTCGATCTATCGGTGCGACCGTTCCAGGTGCAGACGCTGGAAGGCCAAACGCACGCAGCCCACACAATCATTGTCGCCACCGGGGCCCGCGCGAATTATCTTGGTCTACCGTCCGAAGATGCCTATAAGAATCGGGGTGTCTCGGCCTGTGCGGTGTGCGATGGGGCCTTGCCGCGGTTCCGCAACAAGCCGCTGGTGGTGGTCGGCGGTGGTGATACCGCCATGGAAGAGGCGTCGTACCTGACCAAATTCGCATCCACGGTCTATCTCGTTCATCGCCGGGGTGAGTTCCGGGCCAGCAAGATCATGGCCCAACGCGCCATCGAAAACCCGAAGATCGATGTCAAATGGTTTACCGTGGTTGAGGAAGTTCTCGGAAGCGATGACGCTGGTGTCACGGCGGTGCGGGTCAAGAATGTGCAGACCGGCGAGACCGAAACTCTGGAAGCCGGGGGAATGTTCTGTGCCATCGGTCACACCCCCAACACCGATTTCCTGAAAGGTCAGGTCGAAACCAACGCCGCGGGTTATATCGTCTTCAAAGAGAAGTTCCGGACAGCGACCAGTGTCGATGGTGTCTTCGCCGCCGGCGATGTCGCTGATGATTACTACCGCCAGGCGATCACCTCAGCGGGCACCGGCTGCATGGCCGCCCTCGATGCGGAACGCTGGCTCGCCGCGAATGGAGTACATTGAGATTGGCTAAGTGCTGAGGGCTAGGGGCTGAGTGAAAACACCGTCATCCTCAGATGCCTGGCATCGCCTCTCATCACTGAGCCCTGAACCCTTAGCCCTAAGCCCATCCCATGCTCACCCAAACCGGTTGCCTGACCCGTCGCGATCGCCTGTGGAAAACCATTCCGGACGATGTGGAATGGGTACTCATCGCCGATCCGCGACATGTCCACTACTTCAGCAATTTTCTGGTCAATCCGCTCAGCTTTTCTGGCGGCGAACGGGGTTGGCTGCTGCTGGAGCGGGCGGGCAAAGCGACCTGGTTGGGCGACAACTTCAGCTGGATCGCCAAGTCGGCGGAACCCTTTGTCGACGAGCACATCCAGGTCGGCTGGTATGACCATAAGAACTCCGTCAAGAACCGTGATCATGCGCTGTTTGAAGCCGTGAAGCGCATCGCCGAGCGGTTGTACGGACGCATCGGCGTCGTGGAAGCAGAATGGTTACCGGTCGGCGCGTTTGAGTGCCTCGGTCTCGACCAGGAAGCCCATTCCGTTCGTAAGGAAAAGCGCATCGAAGCCCGCCGCGATCCGGTTGACCTGGGAACCGTCATCCGCAGCCTGCGTCGTCAAAAAGAAGCCGACGAAATCGCGTTGCTGAAAACCTGCATCCGCGCCGGTGAAGCGGGGCATCTGCGGGCGCGGGAAATCGTCAAACCGGGCATCTCGGAACTCGAGATGTATCTCGAAGTGCAGAAAGCCGCGCTCGCGGCGGCGGGGCGCCCCGGTATGGTCTACGGCGACTTTCGCGCCACCAATGCCGATTTGCCTGCGGCAGGTGGCCCACCCACCAGCTATCGCCTGCAACGCGGCGATCTGTTCATTCTCGACTATTCGGTCGTACTCGACGGATATCGCGGCGACTTCACAAACACACTCGCTGTCGGCGAACCGTCACCTCAGCAGCGGCATCTGTACGATGTGGTGATGGCCGCGATGAAGAGTGGAGAAGCGGTCCTGCGGGCCGGTGCCAAGGCCCGCGATGTTTTTGAAGCCGTCGAACGCCCCATTCGCGACGCCGGTTTAGCCGAGCGGTTTGGGCATCATGCGGGACATGGCCTCGGCCTCGGCCATCCCGAACCCCCCATTCTCGTGCCGGAAAGTGATGACTTCCTGATGGCGGGCGATGTCATCACGCTCGAACCGGGTCTCTACGTCCCTGGCATCGGCGGCATCCGCAACGAACACAACTATCTCATCACCAGCGACGGTTATGAACGCCTCACCCAGCATGAAATCACGCTGTGGTGATCAAGAGCCAAGTGCTAAGTGCCTAGTGCCAAGTGCAAAAAGTCATTTGTACTGACCACTTGGCACTTAGCCCTCAGCACTTAGCAGTTTTGGCTTCATTCGCCACTTGCCTCAGCGTATACTCAGTCCCGTAACCATTCCTGTCCTTCCAAAGAGTCCGGCGGTTTTCGCTGCGATTTCTGCGGCGAATAGCGCGGACCCAGGGTCTCTCCCTGAACCACAACTAATGAGTGGAGGCCGCGATGTCTAAGTTCGCTATTCAGCAACTCCGCAACATTGTGCTCGTGGGTCATGGTGCGGTCGGCAAGACCACTCTCGCCGACCGTATGCTGTTCAAGGCCGGTGTCGGCACCCGCGCCGGTTCCGTCGACGATGGCACCAGCCAGCTCGATATCGACGACGAAGAACGGCAGCGGCACTTCACCATCTCTTCGCACATGGTTCATCTTGAACACCATGGCATACGCGTGAATGTGATTGACACCCCCGGCTATCCCGACTTCGTCGGTCAGGCGATCAGCGCACTGTGCGCCGCTGAGACGGCTCTTGTTGTCATCAATGCCGCGGCGGGGATTGAGGCCAATACACGTCGGACGTTCGAGCTGGCCGGTAAGGCCCATCTCGCGCGGATGCTCGTCATCAATAAGCTGGACCTGGAGAACATCGATTTTGCGGCGCTCATCCAGAATATTCAGGAGCAATTTGGTCGGAACTGTATTCCGCTGAATCTTCCTGTGGGTTTGGGACAGGATTTTCAGGGACTCGTCAGTACCTTGCAGCCCGCCGCGACCGCATCGACCACCGTGGCCAGTCTGAATCCCGTGGCGATGGGTGCCCAGTTGATGGATACCATCGTGGAAGCCGATGACGAACTGATGGAGCGCTATCTCGAAGGGGAGCAACTCACCGCTCATGAAATTCTGGGCGGTGTCACCAAAGCCGTTGCCACGGGTCAGTTGATCCCCATCTTCTGCACCTCCAGCAAACTCGATATCGGCGTGAGCGAATTGATGGACGCCATCGCCGATTTCGGCCTGACACCCGGCGAACTGGTGCGTCACGGCACGAGGGAAACCGGCGAAGATGTCACCATCGACGCCGCCAATGAAGCTCCGCTGGTGGCGCAGGTGTTCAAAACCCGCATCGATCCCTTTGTCTCGAAGATGAGCTTCATTCGTGTTTTCTCCGGCACGCTCACCAAAGACTCCACCGTGCGCGATCTCCGCACGGGAAAAGGGGTGAAGATCCATCAGTTGCTCGACGTACAAGGCGGCCAGATCGAGCCGGTCGATGAAGCCCATGCCGGAGATGTCGTGGTGGTCACCAAGATCGAGGACTTCCAGGTCGGCGACACGCTCGTCATGAATGGCGATGGAATTTCCCTGCCGTCCATGCAGTTCCCCACGCCCATGATTGGCCTGGCGGTGGAACCGAAGAGCCGGGCCGATCAGCAGAAGATTTCAGGAGCGCTGCACAAGATCGAAGAGGAAGACCCCACGTTTCAGGTCATCCGGGATCCGCAAACGCATGAACTGGTGATGCGGGGCATGAGCGAACTCCACCTGCAAATCGTGCAGAATCGGTTGCATTCGCGGGACAAGGTCGATGTCGTCACGCATACCCCCAAGGTGCCCTATCGCGAAACCATTCTCGCCTCGGCGGAGGGGAGTTACCGCCACAAAAAGCAGAGTGGTGGAGCCGGGCAGTTCGCGGAGGTTCATCTGCGCGTGCATCCCTGTCCGGCCGATATTGACCCGCAGGCTTACTTCACGAAAGATCGGTTCCCCGGACTGCGCGAGTTCCATTATGACCCGGCCATCAACTTCGCTTTCCTGGACTGCATCTCCGGTGGCTCGGTGCCGAATCAGTACATTCCCGCCGTCGAGAAGGGGGTCCGCGAGCAGATGGACCACGGCGTGCTGGTCGGCTACCCCATTCAAGATGTCGTGGTAGAGTTATTCTTCGGGAAAGATCACCCTGTCGACAGCAATGAAAACGCGTTCCGTACCGCCGGCAGTTGCTGCTTTAAGGAACTCTTCCTGCAAGCGCGGCCGGCGCTGCTGGAGCCGATCATGCATCTGGAAGTTCAGGCCCCGGCCGACAAGGTGGGTGACCTCAGCAGCGATCTTTCCTCGCGACGCGGACGGCTGGAAGGTATGAACAACGTTCCCGGCGGACAACAACGGATCGCGGCCCGGGCCCCCCTCGCCGAACTCACCACCTATGCCCGCACGCTCTCCAGTTTGACGGGTGGACAGGGGAGCTATGACCTCGCCTTCAGCCATTACGAAATGGTCCCGCCACACGAACAGGCGAAGCTCGTGATTGGCAACGGAGCGGTCGTCACGAACGGAGCATGATGCCGAAACGAGCGGACAACATCGTGTCATTCCCACCTGAAATGGTTCCCGCTGGTTACCTAGCCAAGCGGATCGCGGAAGGTCCGGTCTGGGAAGATGCACGGCATGTGACCGAAATCTGGTCGGTCAGTGGGTGCATTTCGAAGAATTTCACGGAATACATTCCCTACTGGAAGCACAATGACTACTGGTTCTTCAACTCGCCACGGGAAATTCTGGAGATCTCGCGAGAAGAATCACTCGAGTTGAACAGCTTCAAATTGTGTTACTACGCGGTGTATCCGTCGGAGTTTCACGAGCGGTTTCGACAGTGGAAATCGTTCATGCCGTTCGCGGATTTTGCGACAGACGTGCAGCTACCAACAGCGGCCATGCGCCTGGGTTACGATGTGGTGACTTATTCAGTCGGCAACAGCCCGGAGTGCTCTCCACTCACCTGTAGCGGATTGGCCGGCAAATTACAGGCAAACAGCAAGGGCCTGTTCGACACATTTCCCGCGGCAAAAACGGCCCTCGAAGCCGGTGCGTTCGACAACTCAGAACCCGGCCCATTCCGGATCATTGAAGTCTCAACATTGCCGTGGCCTGAAGGTGACTGACATCACTTCATCCATACGGAGGCAGCAGGCGTCGAAAGCCGTGCGTCAACACGACAGCCAGAAAGAGGGCATTACGGCCGAGTATTGCGGGCGTTGACAGTGACAACGGGCGTTGCCGTTCACCATTGCGGAGAGTGTCGCTCAGTTGCTGGCCGAGCGCTTCCATCCACCGCACCGTCCCCGGCCATTCGCAAAATTGGTTCAGCCAAACTTGCGGAATGCCGGGCGGGCCAACCGTAGTTCCGACTAATGCCCCCGTGATCGCGGCAGTGGAGTCCGCATCACCACCACAGGCAATCACACCCTGCACGGCTGTCGCATAGTCCTGCGAATGACGCATCCAGGCCTGCAACGCCACAGGAACCGTGTGCAGAACAAACCCGCTGACACCCCGTGAGCAACCGATCGATGCGGCATACACCGTGGTCGATTCCCCCCGTGCAGCCGAAGTTGCCGCAGCATTCACCAGTTTCAACCACTCGGGTTTCCTTGCGAAGTACACTTCAACGTCTTTGAGAAACTGAGTGACCATCGTCTTGGAACGGGCCGCATGATATGCCGCGAGTGCGACCAGGAACGCTCCCTGTTCCGCACGCGGATCGGTATGAGTAATTCGCGACGATCTATGGACCAAGTCGCGGAGATGTTCGAGATCATCCGTGACTAAACCAAGTAGTGCGGACCGCATGGCTGGGCCATTGCCCGCAGAAAAGACACCGCTTCGAGATGTGGGCCAACCCAGCCATAGCTTGATGATCGCTTTCGCCGTGGCGAGTCCCACTCCGGCAGGCAATCGCAGCAGCCACCAGCGCAATTGTCGGGCGAGATGGCTTTGAAAATGCTCGCCATCACCACCCGAGTCAATCAACGCCCGGGCCACCATCAAGGTGTGCTCGGTGTCGTCCGAGACCATTCCGCGACCGCAGAAAAAGCGATACCGATCTGGTGGCCCTAACAATCAACCGGCTCGCCGTGATGATAAGCCTTCATACGGCAAACCGAGCGCATCGCCCACGGCGGTTCCCAGAAGGCAGCCGACGATCCGCTCTCGATCCACCATGACGCATCACTCCTTGACGGTTCGACAGGATGGCAACGCGAGACGATTCGCGGAATCAACGGTGATATCGGTAAATCATGATCAATGACCCGCCGGTGCGCGGGCCGATTGGCGGATCGCGTCGAGTGCCGAGACCGGTTCCAGTGGTGCGTAGTCGGGGTGAGTGGCTTCCCATTTTGTCCAGAAGTCGACCGGGTGCGTGTGCCGCCATAATGCCAGGGCATTCCCAATATGGCTGAAGAAGGTGTACCGTTGCAGGATGTCGCCTTGTGACTGTTCGCGCGTGGTGCGAATGACCCAGTCGGCCGCCTTCAACATCTGTTCGCGCGGCGGATGCAGTTCGCGCGGCGCGATCGCCAGCCATTCGAGGTGATGCCCGGTCGCAATCACCTGCTTGAAGAGTTCATCATTCACCGGGTTTTTCACCGCGGCGGCTCCCTGTGGCCAGTTGGACGGCCAATGACCATCGGGGAACTGACTCACGACGATCGCATCGCGCACCCCTTCGAGATACGACCAGACCGCAGCACGAGCCTCGGGAGAGAGGATCTGAAATTCATCATCAAGCCGGATCAGCACCATCAGCGAATAGACGCGATGTGTTCCCGAGCAGACGCCGAGCGACCGTTCGCCCCGCATCAACCGCGACGCCAGCAGGTCGAATGAGACTTCGCGGCCATCACGAATCGGCCAGCTTTTCTGTGGAGATAGCCATAGACCAAAAGCCAACGCCGACCATTCGGTTTCGACTTCATCGACGCGAAAATCGCGCATCGCCCGGTGCAACACATCCCGTATCGTGCGGTCCTTGCCATTGGGTGTGAAGACCGGTTCATCGATTCCGATACCGGCTTCAGTCAACGAGGCCAGCCAGTGATCATGATGGACCGAGCCCCCTTCCTGCCGTCCCCAGCGCACCGACACGCCATCGTCGTAGTCACTCAACAAGGGATCAATCTTCTCGCCCCAACTAGCGAGGAAGCGACCATGATCGGTTAGAAACTCTTGCATCGCCTGGCCGGACATCACCTCGGGATCGCGGAAGGTGGCCCGGACGCTCCATGTTCTGAGCGCATGTTCGACATAGTTCGGCTTCAGCTGCGATTGCGAGAAACGTGGCTGCACTTTCCACAGGACCGCGGCCAGTTCTTCGTCGCTCACAAGTTCCGGATCATCGTAAAACGGTTCAATCACCAACGGTTTTGTCCGCGGGACTTGCAGTTCCGGTACGGGAACCGGCAGGCCGATTTCCTGCTTGAGTGTCAATTGGGTCTTTGTCGATGCCAAGGCATATGCCGCGACAAATCCCGCGATAAACACCACTTGGGTGACCCAGATAACCGTCGAAGAAAGGCGGCGATGTGTCATAGGAACAGTTCTTCGGTGTCAGACGTCAGACGGGAAACATGAAACGCGATAGTTAGATCGGTTGCTTGCGCTGGAACACGGCACCACGATGGTCTTCATACTCCAGGGTCCAGTCGGCATTCTCTTTCATGCGGCGGATGAAGTTCGCACGGTACTCGGCATCCAGAATCAGCGTGTTGACTCCATAGCGATCCAGCACGAGCGGACCTTCCGTGGTTTGATCCATCACCGCGAGATAATGCGACCAGACTTCGGCCGGCACAAGATGGGCCTGCGAGTTCAGGAAGATTTGTAACTTGTCTGGCCCGGCCCATTGCAGATAGTCACCCCATTCGTAGGGGTTGAACACTTGCCCCTGCGGCGGGTGTTCATTCAACCAGGCGACAATCCCCAGCGGTGTGTTAGATGACAGCGCTTTATTGGGAACGGGGTCTTTGTGATGCAACAGCCTCATCCCCAGCGGACTGTAGGCCAGGAAGATCCAGACAAGCCCCACGGTCACCACGCTCCATTTGCCATTCCGAGGAGAAGCGGGGGCCACAGCATGCCAGGGTGACCAGCGGCGGCAAACCGCATGTGTGTGCTGCGCGAGCAGCAACGCGGCCACCGGGCTCCACCAGACCATGAATCGTGCCGACCATAAACTGGCAATCCCCAGTCCCAGTAACAACAGCGGTTCCCATGTGGCGATGCGTCTTGGGGTCCAGCGATAAACCACGATCAAAGCGCTGGAGACGGCAACAAACATCAGTCCATGCAGCGCACGGATATTGAGCGGATGCCATTCTGTCAGCGATTGCAGATTGGTGTTCTGACCGACCGAGAGCACTTCGGCATAGAGTCCCAGACCCCATGGATTGATCAAAGCCGCGACGGCAGACAATTGCAGCCAAACCAGCCAGCGGCGGAGACTCGCATCGTAAACCCAACTCTGAAAACTTCCCGTGCGGTAAACGAGATCAGTCATCCGTCCTGCCAGGAACGCCGCGATGAGTCCTAACCCCATCACGAACGATCCATGCAAATTCGCCCAGAGCAGGATGCTGAAGGGCACCAGGAAGTGATCGATCGACCGCGGCCGACGACTGGTCAGTCGATGCAGAATGAGCGTGAACCCCAGCAGCCCTGCCAGTTGCGGTCGTGCCACGCTCAAGTTGGGCCAGTTCAGCCACAGCAGGCAGCCCACGCCGAGCCAGGCAAACATTGCCGACCGAAGATGTGTAAAGAGTCGCTGGTAAAACAGCCCGGTGATGGCCGTGATGACAACGGCCGTGAGGCCTTGAAGTCCAGCGATTCCCAAGGCCTCGTAGGTTCCATAACCGATGAGTTGGGAAAGCCAGGCGGTATCGACAAAGGGTACCCCGCGGGCGAGGGGCATCAAGGGTTCTGTCGCGGGCATCGCGCCCTGTGTCCACAGGTATCGTCCGTAGGCCAAATGGCCCCACAGATCGGTATGCCACAAAGGCTTCAGACAAAACCAGAAATAGACCAGACCCAGACCGAGGACCGTGCCTGCCGTTCTACGCGAAAGCTGCAGATGCGGCGGAATACGGTCTTCGAGAACGGACGCGGGAGACGATTCCACGTCAGCAGTTTGTGGCTCGGGTTCCAACAACGTCTGGCTCATAAGCGTCGCAATTCAAGGAAGACTTCGGTGCGCAGGTCGCACCTTGTTCCTCAAAAACTACGTTGCCAGAAGTGCCACGCCGTTACCAGTCTGACATTTCGCCGCGCGCCAGGATTATTCAAAACTGGTCGTAGCGGTTGTAGCGATTGCGTTTCCAACCCTAGTTTCGTGTTCCAACCAGCCTCGAACACGATAGCACTAGTCAGACTCCCTACAGCAGTTACGACCTGAACACTCAGCCTCTCAGCCTCTCTGCCACGCGATTTCCATTTGACGCCGGTTGCTGTGAGGGATCAGACTCAAGGGAAATCGTACTTGCCGACTTTTACTGAATTGGCCCGGGCAGCGTGGTACGCGTTCCACCCCGGAGTCCACTTCCCCTTACAGGAACTCTCGCTATGCTCCGCTCCTGGTCGCCATTTGCTGCTTGCGTTTTCGCAGTCGCGGCTGTCTGCGCCTTCGCGCCGCAGCCTGCGGCCGCGCAGTTCAACTCCGGTGAACTCTATTTCGCACACGGCTTGCCGGGCGATGCGCTCGACACCGATCAACTCGACTTACCGAACACGCTGCCTGTCGACGTCTGTGTGGGAATTCAAGGCACGAACACCCTGAACTGCGTCTTTTCCAATGTCACGTTTTCCAACTTCCGAGGACCACTGGAACTGACGCCGGGAACTTATCAGGTCGTTGTGTCACTGGCGAATCAGAACAACCCGGGCAGTAACCCTGCGGTGATCTCGGGGACGGTGGCGATTCGTCCCCGTCAGAGCTTCACCTTTGTGGCTCACCTGGCCGCTGGCGGTGCACCGAAGGGGTCGAGCTTTGAGAACAACGTCGACCGTATCGCCGCGACAAAATCGCGGATCACCCTGCGACATACAGCCGCTGCTGGTCCCGTCGATATCTCGCTGGTCTCTACGCTGGGTCTTCCAGGGGCGGCCGCGCTGAACCTGGTGAATGGGACGCAATCCTCAGCCAACGAAGTCCTGGCTGGTCCGTTCCTGACGACGATGACACCAGCCGGCAAGCCGGGCACGGTTCTGGCGGGGCCGCAGCTGACCGTGCTGTCGCCCATCAACGCGTATTTCATCTATGCCGTTGGCTCACCAGAAAGCGATACCCTGCAACTTCTCGTACAGCGCGTGCAACTGAAGCGGAAACTGCTTCCGTAATTCAGGCGAACTTCAACCCCGGCGGGACTTGGGAAACACGTTCCTCACCGTCGGGGCTGCAAGTCGGCATGCATCAGGAATGGTACGTCCGCCCGCTCGATTTTCATGCCGTAATCGATCCGATAGATGGCCGGATCATTCAGCAACGTGGGGGCAGGGCGGGCATTCGGCCGCAAGAAGGAGTGTCCGGCCAGATGTTGCTGTGCCAGCCGGGCTTTACGCTCCGCGGCCCGTTGAGCGGCCCGGTCGGTAATCAGTGCGTGGGCGAGGTTTTCAGGCGTAGATGCTCGCCTTTCTGCCACGGGCTCGCCGGGCGGTTCTTGCGCCCATGCATCGCGTTGAATGCACACCCAGGCGCTGGGGCAACACAGGACGAGCAGGATTGTCAGCCGAATCTGCATCGGACCTCACCCAAACAGAGAACTGGGGATGTCGGAATTTATCGGCAGATGTGCGCCTGAACTGTAATGAACCGGTAGTCTGCGCAAAGTTTGCTGGCAGATCCGAATTGTGCGAAGTCTGCAACCGCACCCAGCGGCGCGTCAAAAAAGCCCCGTGAGTCAGGAAGCCCGCAGCCGTTACGGCACCATCAGGCCTTCTCGGATGGCAAACCGCGACAGTTCGACGCGATCATGAATGCCCAACTTGTTCATGATCCGGTACTTATGACTATCCACCGATTTCTGCGACAAATGCATCAGTTTGGCGATTTCCTTGACACTTTGTCCGGACGCCAGATGACGCAGCACTTCTAATTGGCGGCCGGTCAGCATCGCCAGGTCGCTCTCATAACGTGCGACAAAGCGATGCTGTTGCGGGTCAAACACGACTCGCTCTTCGATCATTTTGGAGAAGACGGTTTCTCCCCCCACCACTTTCGTCAGGGCTTCGGCCAGGAAAGCCAGGGAATCGCCTTTGAGAATGTAGCCAGACATGCGCAATTTGAGCACCTGGGAGATGAACACGTCGGCCATAAATCCCGAGATCAACAACTGTTTGGCACCAATCGCAAGATTTTGGATTTCCCGCACGGCTTCAAATACGCCATCTCCGGGCATGCAGATATCCAGCAACACGATTCGCGGACGAAGCACGCGCGCCTGCGCGATGGCTTCACTCGTCGAACGAGCGACGCCGACCACCTGAAGTCCGGGAAACGCGTGTAACCCTGCCGTCAGGCCCTCTAAGAACATCTCATGATCATCGGCAATCAGGATGGTGATGTCTGATTCGCTCATTATTGTTCAGATTCCAGTGTCATTGACGAATCCCCAGTCTGCCACGCAACTGGCGCTGAGGTGCGCCCGCCCGTCAGATCCGGTCGGACTGCATGAAAGAAAAAACGATGATTGATAGGAAAATCAGCCCGAAGTGTGGGCAATTGATAGGATTTGACCCTTAGACCAAGCGCCTGATCCACCCCTGTTGAACGCTGAGAGCGAGTTGAGCAACTTGTTCTGCCGTAGTTTAACAAAATTGGCGAAAATTTCCGCACTCGCTGCCCACACTGAAGGATTTACCTCCCAAATCCGTCCCTCTTCCTCACCAAATCAGGAAGTAACCCTAGAATCGCTTGCACAAACGGGAGGTATTTACACTCAATCCCAGCCGTTTTGCCTGGCCGCCCTGCATCTTTTCTGCCCTGCTCAGCTTTCCCACTGTCACTTCTGGCAATTTTCCGGCTTTAAGCGCGCCGTCTCATTTTTTGAACTAATGTTGTCTTACGACGACAGTGCTGGTGACTGCCGGAAGACATTCCCGTGAGTCGGCGACTCCGAGGACTGTGCGTGACTCACTCCGATCTCGCCGCGCCACACGCAGGAAATTCAGAATGTCGATTGAAGCGCCCGTGATTAGTCCGGCGGCATTGACCGCCGAGTATGTGAATCCGTTGATCTCCGCGACACGCGATGTTTTCGAGATGATGTTGGACTGCACTCCAGTTCGGACGGGGTTACGCCTGAAGCAATCAGGAGAGACGTCCGCGCAGGTGACAGCCGTCATCGGCATCTCGGGTCGTGCCAAGGGCACGATTGTCCTGGGCATGTCCACGGAAATGGCCTGCGAAATCCTCCGCCGCATGGTGGGGACGGAAGTTCATACGGTAACCGATGAGGTGTGCGACGCCGTGGGAGAGGTGACCAACATGATCGCGGGTTCGGCGAAGTCGCAACTCGCGAAATACGAACTTTCGATCAGTCTCCCCAATGTCATTACCGGGAACGGGCTGCAAATGCACTTCCCGACGAATGTCAGTCCGATGATTGTCGAATTCAAGTCGGATATCGGTCCCCTTTCGATTGAAGTGGGCTTTACCGAAATCTAACCCTGCGTGCTCTGTCTGATTCGCCTTTCGCATGAAAGAAATCGTTATGAAAGTCTTGCTGGTTGACGACTCTGGCACGATGCGTTCGATTCAACGCCGCTGTTTGGGCAAACTTGGCGTGGAAGACATCGTGGAAGCTGAAGACGGGGTGCAGGCCTTGCAGCTATTTGAGGCGGGAACCTTCGATGTCGTGTTGACCGACTGGAACATGCCCAACATGGATGGCCTGACGCTCCTTCAGGAAATCCGACGCCGGAATCGTGAGATTCCCATCGTCATGATTACGACGGAAGCGGAACGGTCCCGTGTGGTGCAGGCCATTCAATATGGAGTCTCGGATTATCTCGTGAAGCCGTTCACTCCCGATGGACTGCGCGAGAAGCTGGACAAGTGGATGCAAGCCCGCGTGTGATCTGCGTCGCACATGCGACGGTACTCACGCATCCGCGACTCCGATCACAATCACCTTGTGATGGACCTGTTCGCGGACGGGGCAATCGCCTGACGCGCAGGCGCTTGTTGTGTGATAGTGATGCGTAACGCACTTTTCTGAAACCGGCACTGGCGATTTGCCGACTGGGTGGAGTAACCCGCAATGATCCAGCCTGAGCACATATGGAATTCTTCCAGTCTGCCCACTTTGCCTGCCGTCGCCACGCGCTTACTGGATTTGATGCGCTGTCCGGAAACAGTCATCAGCGACGTGGTGCAGATTGTCAAAGTCGATCCGGCGATCAGTGCCAAGCTGATCAAGGCGGCCAACTCATCGTACTTCGGCCTGCGCAGTGAAGTCAAAACGATCGAGCGGGCTGTGCCGTTGCTGGGTACTACGGCCGCAACGACCCTGGCACTCAGCTTCGCATTGACGGACGATGCTTTGCAAAAGGGATCGCTGAGTGGGCACTATCAGGCCTACTGGAAGCAATCGATCGTGCAGGCCGCGGCTGCCGAACGGTTTGCTGCAAAATTCACCGACCGCGACCCCAGCGAATTCTTTCTGGCGGGGCTGTTGCTCGACATTGGTCGTCTGGCCATGTTGAAGACGATTCCCCAGACGTATGGACCGTTTCTGGAGACACTGGGTAGCACGGCTCAATCGCTTGCCGAACAGGAGACGTCAGCCATCGGCTGCCACCATGCACAGATTGGTGCGCGCCTGCTGCAAAACTGGAAGTTCCCTACGGCCATCGTTCAAGCCGTTGAGTATCACGAACTCCCGATCGACGAACTGGCGAAACTCGAGCAGGAAGCCGACTTCCTGCTGTATTCAATTCTTGCCTTTGCTGGCACCGTGGGAGAGTACCTGTGTGGATCGGCACAAGGGCAGTCGTTGCAGCGGCTGCGTGCGATTGCCGCACGGTGGTTCTCGCTCGATCATTCACAACTCGAGCACTTCCTGTCGGATTGCAATCACCGCATCCAGCAAAGTGGCGATCTGTTGCATGTGAACATGGCTGGCGTGGAAAGTTCAACGGAGCTGATGCTGCAGGCGAATGAGCAACTCGTGCAGCTGGCGTTGCAGGCTCAGGCTGTGAATACTCAAGCCGAACTTCAGAATGCCGAACTGATCAAAGAGAAGACCCGGCTGGAAGAAGATAACCGTCTGCTGCAATCCAAGGCGATCCATGATTCGTTGACCAAGCTGTACAATCGCAATTTCTTTGACGAGGCACTTGCGCGAGAATGTCACCAGTGTCAACGGCAGGCCGAGCCGCTCGCCATCATCATGGCCGATATTGATCACTTCAAATCGGTCAATGATACCTATGGACATCTGGGAGGCGATGCGATTCTGAGCCAGGTTGCCAGTCGCATGCAGGGCTCGATCCGCAATACCGATATCATTGCACGTCATGGCGGCGAAGAATTTGTGATCCTGGTCCATAAGCCGACAGACAAAGGGCTCGCGACACTCAGCGAGCGCTTGCGTGCTGCCGTCGCTGATGCACCGTTTGTGTTTGAAGGCAGATCGCTTTCGGTCACATGCAGCCTGGGCACCGCGATTGCCATTCCCGGACGGCGAGAACGAAACATCGGACACAGGCTGATTACTTCTGCCGACCAGGCGCTGTATGCGGCGAAGTCTGCTGGTCGCAATCGCGTGTCTGCCACGTCGCTGGTTTCCGAGGAAGATCGCCGGCTGAATCAGCAGGTGACGTCACAGCGGTACAGCCGGTGGCTGGTCCAGCGGAATCTGCTGGAGATTGCCACGGTCTCACGGGCGCTGCTGGATTTGCCGATTCCGATCCGGCGCGTGGGGGAAATTGCCGTAGAGATGGGATTTCTGGAGCCGCTTCAGGTTCAGCGAATCCTGGAGGCTCAGGCCGAATCTGATGATCGATTTGGCACGATTGCCATTCGACTGGGAATGCTGACGGCCGATCAACTGGTGTGCGCGCTGGCGATGCAGCATGAAGACCCGAAACAGTTGACATCGTCGATTATTCGGCTGGGGCTGCTTTCACCGGAACTCGCGACGGCCGCTCTCGAAGAGTATATGCAGGCCCAATTTTCTGTCGCCGTGCCCGCAAGTATGAGCTGATCGCTCCGCGACAACCGTACGGCTGTATGAAAATTGGTGATCTGGAATGCTCTTGGGATGGGCGTTGAACTGGGGTTGGATGAACTCCGACGGCTGACATATACTCCGAGCCATTCCAGACTACGGGATGCAAGTAACCCTGCGTTCGTTATTCGGGTTTCCGTCGCAAGGAGGCAGCGCGTGGACTCTGTTCTGGTGGTGGGTGTTGAAACTGTTGTGGGCGGTAATCTGGCCGCGACGCTTGCCAGCACCAATTCTGTGAGTGTTATCTCTCGAGATGACCGGCAATCGTGGGCGTTCGGACCATTCGCGTATTGCCCCCGGCAAGCGGCTGCCGCGCACTATGTCCGCATTCGCCAGCAGGCGCCTCGTCAAATTGTTTATTGTGGCAATGGTGCCCGCAGTTGCTGGGATGGTGGTGCGTACTCTGCAGAAGCGGAAACACTGGCTGCCTGTCTCGACGCGGCCAAAGCCTTATCTGCGGGCTTCACTTTGATTTCGTCCGACGGGGTGCTGACAGGGCCCTGGATGTTTCATGCCGAAAACAGTCAAAGCCTGTGCCCATCGATGACGGCGCGCCTCCTGCGAGACGCCGAGGCACAAGTTTCCACCGATGATCCTCGTGCCTTGATTGTACGAACGCATGCGTATGGCTGGAGCCCACTGCCTGACGCGGCCACATGGCTGAATCGATTGCTGACCAGCCTGACGCTCAAGCAGCCGCAGCCACTCGATGCGGTCTCCCATGCGTCGCCGATTCTGGCATCCGACTTGGGCGGAATACTGATGAAAGCCTGGCAAGCCGGGCTCAACGGGCTGTACCATGTCGCGGGAGCAGAGCGCACCAGCCCGGCACAGTTTGCCCAGCGGTTGGCATTGCAATGGGGAACGTCTCTGCCTGTGGCTCAGGAAACCATCAGCCTCGACAACCTGCCCGCGGGGTTTGGCCGCGGGGAAACCTCTTTACAGACGCGCAAAATACGGCGTGCGCTGGGGATCGGTATGCCCCTGCTTAACGAAGGCATTCTGCGACTGCACGCACAGCAGTTCGCAGGATACGATCTGCGTCTGCAAGGGGCACGACCGGTATCGCGGGCCGCTTGAGTGCCGCAGCGACCGGTGCTACTCCTGGCCGGCACTGAGCCATTTCGATTGACCGACGGGCCGATAGTTTGCCAGCACGGCAAACAGTTCGTCGGGCTGAGACGCGTCGACCAATAAGCGGCGATGTTCCGGTCGACAAAAGCCTTCCTGGACTGCCCGATCCATCTGCTGCACCAACCCATCGAAGAAACCGTCGGTATTCAACAGGCCAACGGGTTTGGAATGCAGTCCCAACTGAGCCCAGGTGAGAATCTCGCACAGTTCATCGTAAGTGCCCAAGCCTCCCGGCAGCGCGATAAATACATCGGAAAATTCTGCCATCAAGGCTTTACGGGCATGCATCGAGTCGACCAGATGCAGGTCGGTGACCGCGGCGTGCATGATCTCTCGCGAGGCGAGGAACCGGGGAATGACTCCCGTCACATGCCCCCCTGCTTCAAGCACCGTGTCTGCCACAACGCCCATCAAACCGATCCGGCCACCTCCATATACCAGATCATACCCTTGCTGTACTAACAGGCGTGCCGTTTGAACGGCTGCTTCGCGAAACAGGCTGCGGTGCCCGAGACTCGAACCACAAAAAATGCAGGCCCGTCGGCGCGGTTCTTGCGACCCTGGGCTGCCCGTCATTGTTGACCACTCGCTGCCGCAGCGGCTGGCGCGGGCTGGGGTGGTTCAGCAGCGTTGCGACGATCTTCGATCCCCTGGACCGTCCCCTTGGAGAGCGACAAAATCTCTGTCGCGGAGGTCACATCCTGGCGATGCTTCCAGACCTCCGCGGCTTTGCCACGTCGCGCCGCCATCAGGCTCAACCATTCGATGGCCTGTTCGCGAAGCACGACATCGGCGATAGGAGCCACAGCTTTCCAGGCTTGATCCAGCGGCACATCGGTCACTCCCAATTGGACTGCCGATTGCAGCACCAAAGACTCGCGCAGGTCGGGCTTCACTCCTGTTTGCGTGACCGACTTCCAGGCTTCCGCTGGTTGATTGGCCGCCATCAACTCGAGGAAGACCCGGGCGGTCGCGCGCGGCAGTTCATTCAAACCGTAACGGCCGCGGGCAGCCGTCAATGCGGACAGCGTGTCTGCCTGGCCCTTGAGGCGAAACTGTTCTCCCAGCCACATCGCCACATCGGTCGCCAGAAATTCTTCGCGCGCTGCATCGTCTTCCAAACCGTGCTGAGTGCTGGCAATCGTCCAGACGGCTTCTTCCATTCCGGCCTGAGTGGTACGATTGAGGATCATCACCTGCAAGGCCATGCGTTGTTGGGCTCCTGTTTCGTAGTCGGTCAGACCGCGACGGTAGAGTCCCATGGACTGGCGGGCCTCGTCATCGGTTCGCAGCTCCAGTTCGGTCTTCAATCGATTGCGTAATCCCGTGGGGCCCAGACGGTCAGCATTGGCGATCAGCACGCGGATCGCCGGCAGGCTGGGACCGAGACCACGAGCATAATCGAGCGCCCTGTTTAACCATGTCGCCGCGAGAGCCTTGTCTCCCGCGACTTGCCATTGAGCCACGGCCAATTCGCTGGCCGCCTTGGCCGCGTGCTGCCAGACGGGATCAAAGTTGGGGCGTGTTTTCACCAAGTCACTGGTCTTGGGCACGATGACCGCGGCAGGTATCGCCAGGGACTCCAGCGCCCCTGTCCCTTTGGACAAGAGCGCCAGACCCAGTTTCGGCTGCTGATGGGCTGCGGCGATTCGCGCCGCCCGGGCATACACCAGAGCTTGTGCGGCCGGCTGCAAATCCGCGACCGCGGGCTCTATCAACGCTTGTGCCTCTGGGCCTTTCAGCCAGACCACACCTTCAGCCCACGCCGAGAGACATTCCGCCCGCGTGTTGGAATCTGGCCAACTTTGAGCGTACTTCAGTCCTTGAGCCGCATCGCCACGCAAGACGCTTAAGGCGGCGACCGCGGCGGCTTGTGGGGCTTGCCGGGCAACCATCGGGCGCAGACCAAAGACGGCTTCCGTCGAGACCAGACGCGGGTCGGCGGTCAACCACAGAAACTCTGGTGACACTTCCCCATCGAGGTCGGTGGTTTGATGAGCACTGATAAGCGCTCGTGCCTCATCGATGCGGTCAGAGATCACCAGCGCCACCGCGAGTTGCGTCGCCACGTCTAACTGGTCGCGGCCCCGGTTCGGCAAAGTAACTGCGGCTTGAACGGCCGCGTTCAATGCCTGGGTTGCCGCTTCGTTCTTTTTCGCGGCCCGTTCCTGCCAGAAAATCTCCACCCAAGGCGTGACCTGATAAAACTTCAGCTCAGGACCAACCTTCGAGAGTGCATCGATCTGCTGGCGGGCACCATTCATGTCTCCAGACAAGGCATACGCCTCGGCTGCCAGTCGTCGGCAATAGGGTTTGCTGCGATTGCGACTGCCGGACAGTAACGACGTTTGCTGACAATCTTTCAGAATCTCCTGCACCAACTGCAGATCATTCGCAGTCGCTTTCGCCGCAATCGTTTCCGGAGTCTCAGGAGCTACCTTCGGCGTATCGAGTGGAGTGGTCGTTTGGGGAGTATCGTTGGAATTGGCATTCACCGGAACACTGCTGACATCGATGGGCTTGACGAACACCTCGTTCGTGGGGCGGTTGGAATAGAGATACGCTCCGGCTCCAACCCCCAGCATGACAACCAGCGTGATCAACCCCAGCAACACGGGGTTACCCGCTTTTTTCACCGGCTTGGAGGGTGCCACCGGTTCGGGTTCTGGCAGCGGTGCCGTGAAGACAGGGACCAGACACTTGGGGTTGGCACACTTGATGTCCTTCCCCGCTGCGGACGGTGGGACATACCCTTCCGTCTCGCACATCGGGCAAGTGACCTGCAGCGTTCGACCTTTCCCGGATTGACGAGCAGCTTGAATGACTGATGTCGGAATGTTCGCCGAGGTATCAAACGGCAAGTCTTCACCAGACGATTTGTCTGCGTGTTTTGGTTTCGCCGCAGGCTTGGAAGCAGCAGGTCCGGGGGACTTCGTAGGGGCAGACGGCTTAGAACCCGGCTGCGCCTTCATGGACGAACCGCAGAAAGGACACTCTGTGGCATCGTCATCCAACACCGACTGACCGCATGCCGGGCAAACAGCAAAATCCATGATGCATCACCGTATTATGTCTGTCATCGTCATCCATTCAGTGGACGAATCTGCCAGGAGTGCTGGATCGAGACTCGGCCGACTTAAGAATGGGAGATTTTGATCGAGCGACAGGACCGCAAGAGACCCGCAGAATCCATGTAGCAGACTACACTGCCAAGGCCGCTTGAACAATCCTGCCCAAAGTCAGCCACGTGAAAGATCGCTCGGAATCTGCGGGATCTGACACGGATTTGTTTTGCAAGCCAGACGGACACGCCCAAACCGACGAACCCCGTCCGACGAGTCGAGTCACCCTGAGAATTCGACGGCAACGCCGCTGTGAGAGTTCCCGCGATGACGAGATCTCCGAGCCCATCGCCGGAACAAGTCGCGCTGACTGTTACAGAATCTCGAGAGCGCCCGTCGAATCTCCAAAGCTGTCGGCCTGCACTCCCAGTTCGTGCAGCATGCGCACGTACATATTCGTCATGGGAGTTTTGTCAGCGAATTTGACATGGCGACCCGGTGTCATGCGGCCACCACCATGCCCGGCGACAATTACGGGCAGATCGTCGTGATTGTGTCGATTTCCATCGGACAGGCCGCTGGCATAGACGATCATGGAATTCTCGAGCAGGGTCTTGCCATCCGCATCCCTGGTTTCCTGCATGCGTTTCAGGAAATAAGCGAATTGATCCATGTAGAACCGATCGATTTTCGCGATCTTGGCAAGCTTGTCTGCGTCACTCTGATGGTGCGACAAGGCATGATGTCCATCGGTGACACCAATGTCGTGGAAGCTGCGATTGCTGCCGTCGTGGGCCATCAGGAACGTTCCGACACGGGTGGAATCGGTCTGAAACGCCAGGACCAGCATGTCGGCCATAAGACGGATATGGTCGCGGTAGTTGCCCGGAATGCCCGCGGGAGCCGCGATCCCAGGATCAGGGAGTTCACCGAACCGCTCGGCGGCTTCAATCCGGCGTTCCAATTCCCGGACACCCGACAGATACTCATCGAGTTTATAACGGTCGGTGCGTCCCAGTTGGCCGTTGATGCGGGCGGCATCGTCCATCACAAAATCGAGCAATGACCGCTGGCGTTCCAAGCGTTGATGATAAGACGCGGCCCGTTCCGTGCCTTCCCCCGCACCAAACAACCGTTCAAAGACCAGTCGCGGATTGCTTTCCGGGGCCACGGGAGTGGTCGGTGTTCGCCACGACAGGTTGAACTGATAGGCACAGGAGTAACCCGAGTCGCACGAGCCGCTGCTGCGCACGCCATCACACGACAGTTCCAACGAGGGGAACCGCGTGAGGTGGCCAATCTGTTGAGCGGCGAATTGATCGATCGACACGCCGACATGAATGTCGCTGCCCGACGTCTTTTTCGGGCGAGAGCCGGTCAGAATCGTGGCGTTGGCACGCGCGTGGTCGCCCGGGCCATCTGGTCCGGCCCAGCCATGCTTGTGCTCGAACCCGGTGAAGACCTGCACGTGAGATTGAAACTCGTTCAATGGTTCCATGGTGTGGTTGAACGTGAAATCCGTCCCTTCACCACACGGTCGCCATTCGGCGACATTCACCCCGTTGGGGATGTACAGGAACGCCATTCTCAACGGCGCGCCCGACGCGGTTGTCGCCAGTGTCGACGCCTCTGCCGCCCCGGCGGTCGACCGTAGCAGCGAAGTCATGGTCGGCAGGGCCAGCGAGACTCCTAATCCCCGCAAAAACTGGCGGCGAGTGGCGGACAGATTCGGATTCATGGCAGGGCCTTCCGTCGGCAGGTAATTCAGGCAGGACTCGTACAAGATCGGTTCAGCGCGCCGCAGTGCATCAATAAAATCGCATGTGTCCGGATATTAGTCAACTCCATCGCCGCGACGCTGCTGAAAAGGGGGACTTTCCACAACCGCATAAAACAGCGTCTTCATGCGGCCTTCGTTATCGTGCAACTGTGCGACAATCGCATCGACCGCGGTTGCGTCGTAGTATTCGATCCCACGACCCAGGGCATACGTCAACATTTTTTCGGTCAGACAGGTGTAAAAATCCTGGCGACGTTCGTTCGCAATCACGCGCGACAATTCACGCACGTTGCCAAACTTTTCCCCGGTGATGAGTTGTCCGGCGGTCTCGATGGGCTGCCCTTTATCCTCAGTGCGGTACTGTCCCAGCGCGTTAAATTCTTCCAACGCCAGGCCCAGCGGGTCCATACGCGCATGACACGAGGCGCACAGGGGATCTGCCCGATGCTTCACCATCAGCTCACGCATGGACAGGGCTTTGCCCATTTCTTCGGCCACGGCTTCCAATGGCGGAACATCTGCCGGTGGGGCAGGAGCGGGTGACCCCAGGAGATTTTCCAGGACGAAGAGGCCGCGTTTCACCGGGGACGTGCGAGTCGGGTTCGATGTCACCAGCAGGAAGCTCGCCTGTGTCAGAATACCGCCGCGCGGTCCATCGGCAGGCAGGTCGACCTTGCGCATTTCATTTCCCTTGACGCCTTCCACGCCGTACCAGTTGGCGAGCGTCTCATTCAGGAAGCTGTAGTCGGGCGTTAACAGTTCCAGGGCGGATCGATTCTCCTTGACGAGATACCCGAACAGCAGATTCGTTTCTTCCTTCATCGACCGCCGCAAATTGCGATTGAAGATTGCAAAGGCTTCTTCCGTGCTGCGCAACCGGAGAATTCGCCGCGGATCGATGTTCACCGTCTCCACATCGCGGGTCCGCAACCATTGACCGACGAAATTGTCGATGAAACGCTCGAATTTTTGATCGGCGAGGAGACGGTCAACCTGTGGCCGCAACTGCGCCCGTAATTGTCCCGCCTGTGCCAGTTTGAAAAGTTCGTCATCGGGCAGCGAACTCCACAGCAGGTAAGACAACCGGCTGGCCAAGGCAAACTCATCCAGAGGTACAATCTGACCACGATCATCGGGAGTCGGCTGAGCTTCCGTCCGAAACAGGAATCGAGGACTCGCCAGCACTGCCGTCAGGGCTTCAGCGATCCCCTTTTCAAAACCCTGCGACTTTTCGCGCAAGTCAACCGTCGTGGCAAAGCCTACCAGTCGATCCAGCGTCGCGGAGTCGACGGGTTGTCGGTAGGCCCGTTCGGTGAAGTGCGTCAGAATCTTTCGAGCATACGCGGTTCGCGCTGCCGGTTCCGTCGGGGGAGGCCCATCAAAGAAGATGCGGCGATACGATTCCGGGTATTCGACAAAGCTGCCGTCCGTCGGGCCATGCAATTCAACTTTCCGAAGGCTGAACGACAACGACTTTTCGTTCTCACCCGCAGGTTGTTTCTGCTGGATGGTCAGGCCGATCCGGTTGTGTCCCTTTTGCAGCGGGGTTGAAACCCTGAGGGTCAACTCGCTGCTGTCCCAGGCGATGTCCTTGCGCTGAATTTCCTGATCATCGATCGTAACGATCAGTTCCCCAGTGTGCCGGGTGGCTTCCTCTGCCCCTGTCAATCGGTAGATCACCCGCAGGTCATATGGTCCGGGGTGTTCGACCCATTGCTTCCGTTCGACACTCACCGGCTCAGACAGAGGGATCGATTTCGCCGAAAGTTTTTCGTTTTTCGGGTCGCGGAAATTGTCCGGGTAGACCGTCGTCGTGGGAACTCGCGGGCCTTCTGTCGGAATGGCCTGGGCCGTAATCATGCGGGCGGCTTCGAGGTACTTCTCGACCTGCAAGGGAGACAGGCTGAGCACGTCGCCGATGTTGTCGAAACCATAGCCACTATCATCCGCGGGAAAAACATCTTCGACGTTGAAGTTGATGCCGAATAAATCTTGAATGGTGTAGCGGTATTCGGTTCGGTTCAAGCGGCGTAACGTCACCCGGCCGGGATCGGGTTGAGCGGGATCCAGGCGAAACACGTCCTGTTCGATCCAGCCGAGAATGGCCCGCTTCTCTGCGGCTGACAATTGCGGTTGATCGGCCGGGGGCATCATTTGAGCGCGCAGATTCTTCCAGACGGCGCTCCATTTGGGTCGATCCGCGGTGACGTCTTCGGCTTTGAAGAGCACATCAAACGACAGACTGCCTTCGTTGGCCCCGTTAGAATGACAATCACCACAGTACTTCTGCAGAATTTCCACCGGGGGTTTTGCCGCGGAGGCGATGGAGCAGGTTGCCAGCACCATCACGCAGGGCCAGAGCCCAGCACTTAGAGCCATTCGACAAAACCGGTTGCGGTACGTGAATACCTCTGTTGTTGCAGCGACCGCGTTGATCCCGCAGAGGTTTTGTCGGAATGCACATACTACGCGGCGAGACGGAAACAGGTTGTGCATGGCAGGCAGTCATATCGGCGGGAAACACGAGCAAGAAATCTCACTCTGCATTGTATGTCGGAAGGGCCTATCCCGCCAGATCAACCCTTCTAAATCTGTCGATATGACAGGATTTTGCGAGCTGTGGAAATTCCCGGAGCTGACGGCAAAATCTCCGTTGGCAGAGTTTCACGAATCCACATACCATGCTCGCTGTTATTGCACGCCGGTTGTCGATGGGGGTGACAGGGATTGTCTGGCCAACTGACTGAGATTTCCGCCCGCCGGATCGCCATCATCAAGCCCAGTGCCCTGGGAGACGTGGTGCAGGCCTTGCCACTGTTGCCCGTGCTGCGAACGCGGTTTCCCGCAAGTTCCCTGACGTGGGTGATTCAGCGTGAACTGCAAGGTTTGATCGCCGGACATCCCAGCGTGGATGACGTCATTTGTATCGATCGACGCCCGAGTTGGTCGTCCGCGCTGACGACTCTTCGCGAACTGCGTCAGCGGCGGTTCGATCTGGTGATTGATCTGCAAGGCCTGTTGCGATCGGCCGTGCTGACCATGGCGACCGGGGCTCGTGTGCGCGTCGGACTGGAGACGGCACGCGAAGGGGCTCACCTGGCCATCAACCGGGTGATACCGCGCACGGGACGGAATATCCCGGCTCATGCCCGGTACTGGCGTGTCGCGGAGGAATTCGGCCTGGGAGAACTCCCTCGCGAAGTCTGGGTCAATGTTGGGGCGCGAGATCTGTCGCAGGCGCGCCGCTGGTTGGCCGAATTGCCGCATCCGATCGTGGGAGTGCAATGGGGAGCCAAGTGGATTACCAAACGCTGGCCGATGGAACGCTTCGCGGAATTGATGATACGAGCCGGTCACCGCTGGCAAGGCAGCGTGGTCATAATTGGTGGTACTGCGGATCTCGACGCCTGTCGTTCACTGGAAAGCGCACTGAGTCAGCAATTCGGTTCCGCGCGGGTGCTCAATCTCGCGGGGAAGACGACTCTGAAGGAGTTGGCCGCGGTGCTGTCTCAGTTGAATTTCATGGTGAGCAACGACTCGGGCCCGATGCATCTGGCCGCGGAGTTGGGAATTCCCACACTGGGGATTTTCACGTGTACCGATGGCCTGCGGAGTGGACCTCCGGGAGAGAAGCATGTGCAGGTTTCCACCACGGTTCCGTGTGCGGGAAGCTACCGCAAAGTTTGTCCTCACTCCGGCGGCGATCACATGGCCTGCCACAGCGAATTGACCACAGACCGGGTCTGGCAGGCGCTGTTACAACTGGTGAACAGAGACCCGACGTATGCTCGGGCAGATACGGCCCGCGCTCCTGCCGTGGTGCCGTTGCGCTTAACGGGTTGATGACGGCGCAATCAAATGCGCCACAAAGCGCCGGCCTCGATAGGGCGTGGCATCCACCACCTGAGTGACTTCCCAGCCGGTTCCCACATCAGCCCGCAGTTTCAACTCGCGACGACTCCATTCCAGCACGAGCATGCGCGACCGAGGCTGTTCAAACTCCTTGACGATCGTGTCTGTCAGCGTGGCATCCCATCCGATGGACTGCGACCAGCGCGCCGTCGGAAAGAGCGACCGAGACAGGTACGCAAGCTGGACGGGGTGATCTTTAGACTCGGAAATGACCAGCGAGATCTGGTCTGGCGCGGCAAGCGTCAGCAGCTTGCGTCGCAGCAGGTTGTATGTGGTCCGATTGGGCGCCGCATGCCACCACAGTTCGGCACCCGCCAGTGTGTGCCCTAATGCGCAGATGACGACGAACGCCTGAATCCAGCGGCGTAATTCCGTTTCGCTCCATGCCATTCCCGTCCGTCGCAGGCCGATAGATAACGGCGCGCTGGCAAGCAGGACCAACCCGATCGCCACCGCGATAATCAGCCCTAGATGCGATTTTCCGGTTAACCACCAGACCACGCAACAGACCGTCACGTTCAAAGCCGCCCAGACCATGCCCATCGAGAAGCGTCTTTGAATGAGTTGCACGGCACCGATGGCAGCCAGGTAAGTGGCGGGCAGCACGACGAAACTTTCCCACGGACGGCCCGTCGCGATGCCCCACACGGGAAACAGCCCGGGAATGATGCGAATCACCACGCCAACGGTTTGCCAGATCAGCATGAAACTGGCGAGGAGGCTCGCGGTGGAACGTTCTCGGCGGTAGATGCCCGAGCACGCCTCGGAAACCCCCAGGCACCAGAACCCACTCAGCCAGGCCGAGCGGAGAATCCAGGCCAACAGCTCCTGAGTCCACTGCCGTTGTCCGACCCCACTTAGGAGTTCATTCCCGGAAGTGAACCACGGAAACCAGGCCGCCAGCGCGACCCCCGCTGCCTGTTCCAGAGCGAAGGCATACCACCACCCACCCAGCGAAATCCCCGTGATGAACACGATCAGAATCGAGAGGGTTTTGATCCGGCGTTGCGGGTTGCGTCCGGAAAGATCATGGGGCACGGCGATCGCCGCCCACAAGGCTATCGCCACGAGAAACATGAGTGCGGGCCAACCCGCGGCAAGGAAGGCCGCTGTCCAGGCGATGCCCGCCAGCAAGAGTCTCACTGACAATGCCGTCCGACACAGCCGCCAATGCCCCCATAACGCCCAGCCCACAGAGACCAGGCAACACACCATCAGCGCATCGGGAGCGGCACTCATTGCCAGCTTCAACCACTGCGGGTGAAAGGCCAAAAATAACGCCAGAACCAGGCTCAAACTGGTCCCCGCATTTTCTCGAATCCAACGGCTGGCGACCGCACAAGCTCCGATCACCGACAGTACGGATATGGCCAATGTCGCGGCGATTGATCCCTCTGGAAATAATGGCAGTACGAAGGAGACCAGCCACGCCTGCAACGGGGGCATCGTCCGCGCCACTTCCGTCATCTGCCCCGTTCCCGGCAGCAAGACCTCCGTGATTGTGCCCGCCTGATTGACGCCCAATGCCTTGAGCGACCACACCGCCGACTCTGCCTCAAACGGCGCACAAGCCGCCACCAGAAACGGAGGCACCACGACCACCAATAACAACAGCGGCAAAAACGCCGTGGAACGATCCAGCATCCGCACCGCGATCCGCGGCGGTTCGGCAGCCATGCGCAGCAGTTGTGCATCTTCGACGGTCAGCGGCATCGAGAGTCCTTCCTCGCCCGCGACTACTCAGAAAGTGTTCGCGACAACCGCGACCGTTTCCAGGCAATCACGTCGTCCAGTATCGCCGCCAAAGGCAACAGCGGTTTGCGGCCAATGGTCTGTTCCAGGCGAGTGACATCGGGGACGCGACGGCGGACGTCTTCAAAGTCGGCGCCATAGGCATCGTGATACGGAACATACCGAATCGTCAGGGCCGGATTCACGCGCCGGATGACTTCCCCCGCAAGATCACGAATCGAGATCGCCTGATCGCTGCCGATGTTAAAGACCAGTCCCGCAGCGGCCGGTGTCTGCATGAGCGTCACCACGCTATCCACCACTTCGCGTACATGCGCAAAGCAGCGTTCCTGGCTGCCATCGTCGTACACCACGAGGGGTTCCCCTGCGAGCGCCTGATCGACAAACCGGGGAATCACCATGCCGTAGTGACCCACTTGTCGCGGCCCCACGACGTTAAAGAACCGGGCAATCACCACGGGCAAGCCGAATTTCCGATGATAGGCCAAGGCGAGAAACTCATCGATCGCCTTGGAACAGCCATACGCCCAGCGGGGTCGTGAGGTGGGCCCGAGTAACAAATCGTCATCTTCCGACCAGGTCGACTTCGGATTCTTACCGTACACCTCGCTGGTTGAAGCCAGAAAAACAGGCTGCTTCCGCTGGGCCGCCAGTTGCAGAATGCGTTCCGTGGGGTAGATGTTGGTTTCGATGGTGCGGACGGGATCGTCGGCGACCAGTTTGACACCCACGGCGGCGGCCATGTGGTAGATCACGTCGGATGATGCGGTCAGTTCCGACAGCAACACCGGATCGGTAATCGAGCCCGAGCGGATCGTCAGTAGTGGATGTTCCAGCAGGTGTGCGAGATTATCGGGCCGGCCCGTCGAAAGGTTATCCAGCACCGTCACGCGGTGCCCATCGGCCAGCAGCCGTTCTGTCAAATGACTGCCGATAAACCCGGCACCGCCGGTGACCAAACAATGCGACATGCGTCGACAATCCTGAGCTTCAGAGTGTTAAATCGGGAAGGAATCGCTATTCCGCACCGCCACATTCCGCGGAATTCCCGCTGTCGGCAGCCCGGCTGGGTGAACGCATCATAGCCGCTCACATTGGGTTAACGCGAATGTACGGGCGTAAATCCCGGTTCGAGCCAGAGAATCTGCCGCCTGTCATTCCCGTCAGCTTTTGAACTCTAACGAAAAGTTCAGTACGCACCGGGTTCTCGACCTCGCGAAGTGTGCCTCATTTACTCGATAATCCTCTGGAGTATGAGGTTGATCGATCCCCTGCGCCAGGCCGATGCAATCCCGCCTTCATCTGTTGACGATGGTGATCACCGAACATCAACAACCGCCGTCAACAATCCTGCCCTGCTCACAAGTCGGTGATAACCGACATCGTCATCCGGACCACCGGGAAGAATTTAGGACCATTCGATGAGTCGACAGCCCAACGCCGCGACAGGGTCGCATGCGATCGCTTTTGACCTTAAAGCCGGCTTCATGGTCTTCCTGATCGCGTTGCCCCTGTGCCTGGGGATCGCCGGTGCCAGCGGTTGCCCTCCCATTGCCGGAATCTATACGGCGATCGCCGGGGGAATCATTGCCACGCTGCTGAGCAATTCGCAGTTGACGATCAAGGGACCGGCGGCGGGGTTGATCGTGATTGTGCTCGGCTGTGTGACCGATTGCTCCACCTTCGCGGGAACCCAGGGCATTCCCGAGGCAGATCTCGCGATGACAGCGTACCGCATGACGCTCGCGGTCGCCGTGGTCGCAGGTGTCGCACAGATCATTTTTGGAGCCCTGAAAGGGGGCGTCCTGGGCGACTTCTTTCCCTCTTCCGCCGTGCATGGCCTATTGGCCTCCATCGGTGTGATCATCATGGCCAAGCAGATTCCCGTTGCCTTTGGCGTTCCCAAACAGTACCTGATGGACGCCCACGGCCACTCGTTTGAACCCATGGCACTCATTCTGCACCTGCCCGAGGCCCTCATCCATCTCAATCCACTGGTTTCGGTGATTGGTGTCGTGGGCCTGATGATCATGTTCGGCATCCCCATTTTTGTTCCCAAACTTGGCAAGATCGTACCGGCCCAGTTGATCGTGCTGCTGGTCACCGTACCCCTGGCGCTCTTTGCCCTGCATATGCCGCACCCTGGCCAACCCGACTACGCATACCTGTCGATGGGGCAAGAGTTCTCGCTGTCGGCGGCGAAACATCTCGTGGTGGTCCCCAACGATGCTGTGCAACAGCTTGGCGCACGGGCTTCAGGTCTGGCCACCTTGACCTTCTTTCCGGAGTTTTCAATTCTCAAGCAGGCCTTCGCGTGGAAGTGGGTGGCGTTGTTCGCGATCATCGGCAGTCTCGAATCGCTGCTGAGTGCCAAGGCGGTCGACATGCTCGACCCCCATAAGCGCAAGACCAATCTGAATCGTGATCTGCTCGCCGTGGGTGTTGCCAATACCGCCGTGGCGTTTGTGGGTGGCATTCCCATGATCGCCGAAATCGTCCGCAGCCGTGCCAATATCGATAACGGAGCCCAAAGCAAGTATTCCAACATGTTCCACGGGTTATTTCTGCTGGCTGCCCTCGCCACGATTCCGCAGTTGTTGAATCTCATTCCGCTCGCGGCACTCGCTTCGATGCTCATCTTCACCGGCTTCCGCCTGGCACACCCGCGGGAATTCATGCACGTTTACCACTATGGACGTGAGCAATTTGTCGTCTTCGTCGCCACCATCATTGGCGTGCTCGCTACCGACCTGCTCGTGGGAATTTTCATCGGCATCGGTGTGAAGTTGTTGATTCACTTCATCAATGGTATGCCGCTGACGTCCGTTTTTCGGCCGATTCTCGCCATCGAACAGGTCGACGACAACACGTACTGCATCCGTGCGTCACAGTCGGCGGTCTTCAGCAACTGGCTGTTGTTCCGCAATCAGATTTACAGCTACGGCATTCTGCAGGAGAAGAACGTCATCGTCGATCTCTCGCAGACCAATCTGGTCGACCACTCCACGATGGAAAAACTGACCGAACTCAAACGCGACTTCACCGCCAACGGCCTCACGCTGGAAATCACCGGCCTCGACAACCACGTGAATCTCTCCAACCACCCCATTGGCACCCGCATCCGCAGCCAGTCGGACATTCTTGCCAGCCTGCTTTGACCTTTGTACCCAAGGCGATTCCTCTCGGAGTTGCCGCGCACGCAGCCACCGATGATGATAGCCCTCGTCAGCGACTCACCCTGTCCTGCTTACGAGGCCTGAACATGATGTCGGCACTCTGGTCGTATTGGCTGCTCGCCGCCCTGGCGGTTACCCCGGTCGATGGCAACCGCCTCGCTTATCTTGATGGTCAAGACATCTACTACCCGCATGCGAAGTTTCCCAAGCTCATCACGCCGCAATGGGTGGGTGAGGAAGGCGTGGACGCCGTCGTCATTCTTGCCATCGACGACATGCGTGACACGGCGAAGTACGAAGCCTATCTGCGACCGATCCTGCAACGGCTGAAAGCCATCGACGGCCGGGCCCCGGTCAGCATCATGACCTGTGCCGTCAAGCCCGACGACCCGCAACTGCAAACGTGGCTGGAAGAAGGCTTGAGCCTGGAAGTCCATACCTTTGATCATCCCTGCCCATTGTTGCAGGGAACCTTTGAGCAGGCCAAGGGGACCTACGACAAATGTGTCGACCTGATGTTCTCGATCCCCAACAACACCCCCGTGGCGTATCGCATGCCCTGCTGCGATTCGCTCAACACGGTCAGCCCGCGGTTCTACAAAGAGATCTTCAATAAGACCACGCCCAACGGCAAGTTCCTGCAGATCAGTTCATCGGTCTTTCAGGTTTACACCGCCGATGACCCAGAGATACCGCGCGAACTCCTGTTCGACGCCGATGGGAAGGAACGCTTCCGCAAGTATTTCCCGAAGGGCCTCAAACGCGGCGACCAGACGCACGACCGCTTCGTGAACTACATCGAAAACTATCCGTACCCGTATGTCATCGGCAACCAGTGCTGGGAGTTCCCGTGCATGACGCCGAGTGACTGGGAAGCCAACTTCCTGCATCAGCCGAACAACCCCAAGACCGTCGAGGACATGCAGGCGGCCCTCGATATCACCGTCCTCAAGCAGGGCGTGCTCAACCTTGTCTTTCACCCGCACGGCTGGATCCAGGCCGAACAGATCAACGAACTCATCGACCACGCTGTCACCAGGCACGGCAAAAAGGTGAAGTTTTTGACGTTCAAGGAAGCACTGGAACGGTTGAACAAAAATCTGTTGGCGGACCAATCGATTAGGGATGCTGCTGGAAATGACAACGGCGTCCGAGTTCTTGACATTGATGGCGACTATCAACTCGACATTGCAATCGGAAATGAATCGCTTAAACAAACTCGGATCTGGAATGCCACCTCGTCTTCGTGGAACATCACGGAATTGCCGGTAGATCTTCGTGACAGTCCTGAGTTGCCTGCCAAACGTTCGGCAATATTCACTGACTGGAGTGCCGATATCTTTGTTGAAAACGGGCAAGTCGTGTCTGGGGGCGGTCCCACTTATCTGATTGACTGTAAGTCTAAAAATAGATTCACGTGGTTCAAGCAGGCATGGAGAAAAAGCAGTCATCACTCCACGCCACTCTCATTTCCAGATACTTCCAGATTCATTAACGGCCAACCCGCCAGAAGTGTACGTTTCTTTCACGACCTAACATCTAATGGCAGTCAAGCTTGGGTGCTGACCCTGGATGCTATGGATGGAACGCGCAAGCAAGGCCTCACTACATTAGTCCTCGAACAAGACGGACGTGAAATCACAGAGCCTCCAGGACCTACCACAAAGTCATTTCGAGTCCGTCTGAACACCTCTCAAAAGACAGCAACAGGACAATACGCAGAGCTTGAGGGGTTTCCGATATCTCTAGCACCAGTTACGACAAACAAAGATGGGGGATTGAGGTTTGTTGATATTGATGAGAATGGAATTGAAGATTTCGTGTTCTCCAACCATGAACAGTACTTGGTTGCCATCGGCAAAACCGTTGAGTCGAATTATGATTTGCAATATGACTTTATCCTAGCCGGCCAGCGCGGTTCCAAACCGGCCGACGAAGAACTCCCTCCCATCATTCGTGCCGATGGCACCGACAACGGTTTCTTCGTCCGCGATCGGGCGTTGCACTGGATGAACGAGGACACCGCCGACCGGCCGAATCTCATCATCAGTTGGGACTTCGATAAACTCCTCGGAGACCGCATGCCGTCGGCGAAGACACCCCGGGCGGCGATCGAATCGATGCGGGTCGCTCCCGGTTACACCGTTGAACTGATGGCCCATGAACCCGCGGTCCTGGACCCCGTCGCCATGCAGTGGGGGCCGGATGGCAAGCTGTGGGTGGTCGAAATGGCCGACTATCCCAATGGCCTGGACGGTCGCGGTCAACCCGGCGGTCGCGTGCGGTTTCTCGAAGATTCTGACAACGATGGCCAGTACGACAAGTCGACCTTGTTCCTCGATGGCATCGCGTTTCCCTCCGGAGTCCATCCGTGGAAAAACGGCGTGCTGGTCTCCGCCGCCCCCGACATTTTCTTCGCCGCCGATACCGATGGCGACGGCAAAGCCGATGCCCGCGAAGTCCTCTACACCGGCTTCGGCGAAGGGAACCAGCAGCATCGCGTGAATGGTTTCACCTGGGGACTTGATGGCTGGTTGTACCTCGGCAACGGCGATTCCGGCGGCACGATCACTTCCACCAAAACAGGCCAGCAGATCAGCCTCAGCGGCCGCGACCTCCGCATCCGTCCCGAGACCGGCGAGCTGGAAGCGGTGAACGGGCAGACGCAGTTCGGCCGCGCGTGCGACGACTTCGGCCACTGGTTCGGCAACAACAACAGCCGCCCCATGTGGCAATATGTGCTCGATGATCGCTACCTCAGCCGCAATCCGCACCTCGCCCCGCCCGACAGCCGCCGCGATGTCTCCGAGCAACCCGGCCCGGCAACCATCTACCCGGCGAGCAAAACGCTGACACGCTTCAACGACTTCGACCGCGCGAACCGCTTCACGTCAGCGTGTTCGGCGATCGTGTTTCGGGATGATTTCGCCTCAGAGCAGAAAGCGGAAAGCAGAAAGCAGAAAGCCGGAGAGATAACCGATGCGGTTGCGTCCAACTCTGGCTTTCCGCCTTCCGCTTTAGGCTTTCCGCTGTTGTCGTTCGTCAGCGAACCCGTGCACAACCTCGTCCATCGCGAAGTGCTGTCGTTCAATGGGATTCGCTACACGAGTCGGCGGGTGGAAGGGGAAGCGACTTCGGAGTTCCTCGCCTCAACCGATAACTGGTTCCGCCCGACGCAACTCAAGACCGGGCCCGATGGAGCGCTGTGGATCGCGGATATGTATCGGCTGGTGATCGAGCATCCGCAGTGGATTCCGCAGGAATGGCAGGAACGGTTGAACGTCCGCGATGGTGACGACAAAGGTCGGTTATGGCGGGTCACTCCCACCGGGACGAATCCCCGCGCGATCCCCCGGCTCGATCAACTCTCGTTGCTCGAACTGGCCAAGATGATGGATTCCCCCAACGGCTGGCAACGCGACATGGTGCAGCAGTGGCTGATGGAACGTCGAACCCAGCAGACCGAGATCGCCGCTGTGGTCCCGGTACTCTCCCACCACATACAGACGGCGACCTTGCCATCCGTGCGTGTTCATGCGCTCTGGACATTGCACACGCTCGATGCCTTGAAGATTGATCATTTGATGACGGCATTGGGTGATCCGCATCCGCAAGTTCGCGCGGCGGCGATTCGGCTCTCTGAGACGTATGCCAAGACCGACCAGCCCCTGCTGCAACAGGTCACAAATCTGGTCACGGATCCTGACCTCGGCGTGCAATTGCAACTCGCGGCGACGTTGGGCGAACTGCCCGGAGACGAGAGTCATCGGGCGTTGGCGATGCTGGCCGCGACGGCGACCGATCCTGATGTGCGGACGATGCTGTTGAGTTCACTGAACACTGATAACCTGCCGGTGGTCACGTTCAGCCTATTGATGAACTCAGATACCGAACAATCGGGGCATCCCCTGTTCCTGCCGCTGTTGACCTATGCCATCGCGACCGATGCCCGGCCTTTGTTGCCTCAATTCGCCGCCCTGATCTTGAAGGCCTCCCCCTCGGAAACCAAGCCCTGGCAATGGGACGGCGTGCAAACGTGGTTGACCGTGCAGAGACGGAGTGGAACGTCGTGGTCGGCATGGCTGGATTCGCTGCGCGAGCCGCATCCCGATCTGGTGGAAGACTGGACGACCTGGCTGGCGCAATTGCCTCAGTTGATCGAGAGTGCTGATGCAACGCCACAAGAACGGGCGATGGCGCTACGCCTCTACGGCCAGACCTCTCAGAACGCAACGTTCCATGCCGACTGGCTGAAACCGAACCAACCGCTGGAGGTCCAGCAGGCGGCCATCGAATTCGCGGGGCAACGGGGATCGTCTGCCATCGGGAAAGAGATTGTCCTCGGCTGGCGGAATCTGTCGCCGGCATTGCGGAGCACTGTCCGGCAGCATCTCTTGGGACGACCGGCGATCGCGCAGGCGCTCGTGCGACAAGTCGAACTCGAAGAACTCAGCCCGGCCGATATCGACCCCGAAACCACGCAGTTTCTGCTCTCGCACCGCGATGCCGACGTGCGCAAGGGGGCCGGTGATGCCCTGGCCCCGGTGACCGATGAGGCCCGTCAGTTGCTCATCGCGGATTACCTGCGGACCATGCCGGAAGCGGGCGACACATCGGCCGGTCGTGAACTCTTCGCCAAACGCTGTGCGCAATGTCACAAACTGGGCGACCTGGGACATGCGGTCGGCCCCGACCTCATGGCTCTCACCGATAAAAGCGTGACGGCCCTGGTGATGGCGGTCCTCAATCCCAACAAGGCGGTGGAAACAAAGTTCCTGCAATTCGGCGTGCAGACGACATCCGGACAAGTGCATACCGGCATTCTGACACAAGAGACGGCGACCAGCATCACCCTGCTCGCCACGGAAGCCAAGTCGACCACGATCCTGCGGAACGATATCGAGGAACTCTACGCCGTCAACAAATCACTGATGCCCGAAGGACTTGAAAAGGAACTTTCACCATCGATGCTCGCCGACCTGGTTGCGTTTATCCGTGGGAATGTACCGTTGCCGTCGCGCAAGACCTTTCCAGGAAATCAGCCGCAACGTCTGGTCGCAGACAACGAAGGTATCTTCACGCTGACTCCCGCGACCTGTGAAATCTATGGGCCGACAATCGTCCTCGAAGAGAAGCATCGCAACCTTGGCTGGTGGAGCAGTGTCGACGATGTCGTGACCTGGACCATCGATGTGCCAGAGTCGGGAACCTATCGCGTGGAAATCGACTATGCCTGTGACGCGCATGCGGCGGGACATCGGCTGGTGATGAGTTCCCGTGGCAGCAGCCTCACCCACAAGATCGCCGCGACCTCGGGCTGGGACGATTACCAGACCACGGAAATTGGCACGCTGGAGTTATCGGCCGGTGTGCAAACCGTCACCTGCAAACCCGCCAGCCGTCCCCTGCCAGCCCTGCTGGATCTGAAGCAGGTGCGACTGCTTCCTGTCGAATAACGGCCAGTCGCTCACACATTCTGCAGCAGCGAGATAAGTGCCGGACGTGCCTGCGAAAGCCCCTTGTATTCGGCGATCGAGTCTGGCATCGATTGCAACTGACGGGCCAGTTGTAAGGTTACCTGGCGGTCGGCGAGCACGTCGGTCAGCGGAACGATCTCCAGTCGGATGCCGAACACGATGCCGCCGGTTTCCGGGAGTTTGAACAACCGTTGATGTTCAATGCGAATCCAGACGCCCTCGGCCGTGACGGCGGGTTGCAAGGGGGTACGCGGTTTGGTGGGATGATGATTCCGCCGGGCATCGCCACTCAGTCCCCAGTTCTCACGTCTCCATGTTGTGCCGGGCTCAAGTTTGCCCAGAAACGTGGAAATCGCGCGACCCAGGGTGGCGTTCAGTTCGGGCACGATCTGATGCACCAGAGACAACGGCTGGCCCAATTTCTCCGGCAGCGACCAACTGCTGGGAAAGCAGACGACGCCCCCTGCCACAAGATATTCTCCAGCGCCATCCGACATCAACCAGACGACATCGGGTTCGTAACCTCGCCCGAACCGCAATAGCCTGTCCCACGGCGATTCCAAAGTCGCTGGCTCGAAGTGGCCCGGAACAGAAAGCCGCGATTGCATCTCATCAAACGCGGCGACGCCTTCCGGCAACAGGGCCGCATAGCTCTCCGGCCCTGCGCTCAAACACTCCGCCCGTTCAGCCAGGACCGTACCGGTCGCAGCGTGCGGACAACAGAACTCGGTAAAATCATCCCCCCGCCGCAACCCCATCTGCCAGCGATGCGCTGACGAAGAAAATAGCGACTCAAGTGACACGCTCATCACCATCCCGCCGCGTGGCCGCTGATGCGCTTGTCGGCGATGCCGTGGTATTGGCCGGTCTGGGGGTCGATCCAGATCGTGTGGGCATCGCCTTGCCGCGAACTGGTTTTGCTAACGCGGTGGCCGCGCTCTTCGAGGATAGAGATGAGCCCGGCATTCTCGGCGGACATCCGGCCTTCCAAGCGAATCTCATCGGGGAACCATTGATGATGGATCCGTGGTGCATCGACGGCGTTGCGCGGCGACATCTCGAACTCGACGACATTCAGCACGACCTGCAACACCGTGTTAATGATCGTCCGGCCGCCGGGACTGCCCGTCACCAGCAGCACTTTCCCCTCTCGCGCGACGATCGTCGGCGTCATGGAACTGATCATCCGTTTGCCGGGTTCGATCTGGTTGGGCAGTGTGCCAATCTGACCGGTGGTGGTCGTCTTCCCGGGATGCCAGTTGAAGTCGCCCATTTCGTTATTCAGCAGAAATCCACCGCCGCGGACCATCACCCGGCTGCCGTAACTGGCTTCAAGGGTGTAGGTGTTGGAGACCGCCATGCCCGTCGCATCGATCACTGAGAAATGCGTGGTGCTGGTCCCTTCCGGAACCAGTGGAATGTCCGGCGCGACGGCAGCGCTGGGGGTCGCTTTCGTGGGGTCGATGTTTGATACCAACTGGGTGATGTGATCCTCAGTCAGCAAGTCTTTTGGAATGTCAACGAAGTCAGGATCAGCCAGATAACGGGCGCGATCGGCATAGGCCCGCCGCATCGCTTCGACCATCAGATGCACGGTATCGGGCGACCAGCGCCCCTGCGACTTGAGGTCATAGCGTTCCAGCATCTTCAGCATCTGCAACAGACAGATCCCCCCGGAACTCGGCGGCGGCGGACCAAAGACATCGTAGCCGCGATAGGTGCCGTGAATGGGCACGCGGGTTTTCGCGGTGTAGCCCGCGAGATCGGCCTTGGTGATGAAACCGCCACCGGATTCCATCTCGGCAATCAACAGGTCCGCGACGGGGCCGGTATAGAACGCATCGGCACCCTGTTCGGCGATGTGCGTCATCGTGCGGGCCAGATCGGGTTGTCGCCAGATGTCGCCCGCTTTCCATTCGGATGAAGAATGCGGCGGCGAGATCACGCGGCGAAACTCCTCGAAGCGAGCCCAACTGCCTTCGCGGTTGACGCGATTGAATTCCTTCGCGAGATACGCATCGATGGCAAAGCCGTCGGCGGCCAACTTCACGGCGGGCAACACCAGCGATTTCCAAGGCAGCTTGCCATACTTCTGATGGGCCAGTTCCAGTCCCCGCAGTGTTCCCGGCACACCGACGGCCTTGTGACCCAAGGCGTTCGGCGTGTTGGCATACATGTCGCGCGTGCTTGAGAGCGGTGCCACTTCGCGGTAGTCGATACAGATTGGCAACTCATTCGAACCCGGTGCGGGGTGAATCAGCATGAAGCCGCCGCCACCGATGTTTCCGGCGGCGGGATGCGTGACGGCCAGGGCTAGGGCCGTGGCCACGGCGGCATCGACGGCGTTGCCCCCTTGCTTCAAGATGTCGCGTCCGACTTCACTCGCCGGAGCCGAGACCGAAACCACCATGCCTCGCTCGGCGATGACCACGTCTTCTGCGCCCCTGACTCTGACAGCGTCGATCAGGCTCACCCCGATCACGCTGAGCAGAATTACGAGGACACGAACTGGGCGAACTTTCAGCATGGACGGCATCCGGTCATCAGGAACGAGGCAAACCTGTCATGAGTATGCCGAACTGCGATCGCGATCGCCATGCGAACTTCGCGCTCGATTGTGACTGGCTGCGGTCTGTGATTACGATGGGCCGACGAGCATTCGCTGCTCACCTGTCTCCTCCTGTGATTGACCTGCCAAGGAATCCACCACCATGACGCATTCACGCCTTATTTCCAGGCTGTGTTGTGCTATCGCCCTGTTCGCCCCACTCTCGCAGCACGTCTCTGCGGCCGAACCGCAGCGCGACCATTGCGTGGTCCTGATCAGCGTGGATGGTCTTGCGAATTTCTATCTCGATGATCCGCAGGCCGACTTGCCGACCATTCGTCACCTCGCGAAGACGGGTGCTCGCGCGGAAGGGATGATCGGTTCGTTCCCCACGGTCACTTGGCCAAATCACACGACGCTGGTGACCGGTGTGGCTCCCGCGAAACATGGCGTGATCGGCAATAACTATCTCGATCGTGCCACCGGTAAACCTGTCCCGTTCATTCCTGACCCGCTGTTCGATAAGGACGAAATTGTCAAGGTTCCGACGGTGTACGATGCTGCATCGCATGCGGGGCTGGTCACGGCGGGCATCATCTGGCCCGCCACACGCAACGCGAAGACACTGCACTACACCGTGCCCGATATGGCAGGCGACGATGCCTGGCCGCGTTATGGCACACCAACCTGGATGGAAGAACTGCGCACCGCCGGCATCCCTGTCGAAAAGCATGGCACCTGGGTCAAGGATTCCGCAGCGGGGGGCGTGCTCCGCGACTGGCTCTATACCAAGTTGGCGGCTCACGTGCTGCAACATCATGCGCCGAACCTGCTGCTGGTGCATCTCATTGAACTCGATCATGTGCAGCATCGGTTCGGTCCGCGCAGTGATGAAGCCTACTGGGCCGTCAAGCAGGCTGATGACCGCGTGCGCGATCTTGTTGAGGCGACGAAGCTGTCACCCCATGCCGACAAAACCACGATCATCGTAGCGAGTGACCACGGCTTCTTTCCGATCGAAAAAGACATCCGCCTGAATGTACTGGGCAGGCAGATCGCAGCGGGAACGGAAGACCGCCCCGCAATTCGTTGCGTCTCGCAAGGGGGTGGTTGCATGGTCTACGTGCTCGATGACGCCCGCAAAGCCGAACTGGTCGCTAAGCTGAAAGATGTCATCCCCACGGTCGATGGTGTCGCCAGTGTGTTTACCCCGGATCAATTCGGACAGTTGGGACAGGAACTGCCGACCAGCGGCAAGAACGCCCCCGATCTGTGGGTCGCTGCGAAGTCGGGCTATGCCTTCAGTGATACGGCGACGGGGGACGATGTGGTCGCCCCGCGTGCCAGCCGCGCGGGGACACATGGTTACCTGCCCGATCAGACGGATATGCTCGCCACCTGCGTGCTGCATGGTGCCCAGATCAAGTCGGGCGTGCTGCTGGGAAAGATCTCCAATCAGGATGTGGCACCGACGATTGCCCGGCTGTTGTCGATTGAACTGCCCACCGCGGATGGCCAAGTGTTGTCCAGCGGAATCGTTCCTCAGTAATTCGTCGAAGAGTCAGGATCTCACCCGATGGGTGGCGGGGGCGCTCCCTAAGGAAGCCCCCGATCCCTACGGTGATAATGTCCGGGGGCTTCCGCTGCGCGGAGCGCCCCCGCCACACCCGCCGACACCACTCGACTTGAACCTCAGAAATCGTGATCCAACCCGATGGACAGCCACTTGACTTCGATTGGTAGAATGTCTATATTCCCATATCGCCATGAATGAGACAGACTACGAGAAATACGCGGCACGGGCCGAAATCGCGAAGGCGCTGGCGCACCCCAGCCGCTTGATGATCGTCGATTTGCTGCAACACCAGGAACTGAATGTCACGCAACTCACGGAAGCCGTGGGGGCCGACCAGTCGACCGTGTCGAAGCATTTATCGATTCTCAAGGCGGCGGGGTTGCTGAGTGCCCGCAAGGCAGGCCCCGTGCAGTGGTATCGTGTCACCTGCGGCTGCCTCGATGGATTCTTCAGTTGCCTGGAAAATATCCTGCGTTGTGATGTGACCCAGCGACAATCGGTCTTACGAAAGCGCCGCAAATGAATAAGTGGTTCGCCGAAGTGTTCGGGACCTGGATTCTCGTCTTTGCCGGAACCGGGGCGATCGTGATCAATACCGTCTCCGACGGTGCGATCACGCATGTGGGCATCGCGTTGACATTCGGACTCGTGGTGATGTCGCTAATTTATGCGTTGGGAGATATCTCCGGGGCACATATGAATCCGGCGGTCACCATCGGCTTCTGGGCAGCAGGAAAGATCGAAGCGAAAACCGTGCTGCCGTATCTGCTGGCTCAATGTCTCGGAGCGTTATTGGCG
>Ga0164290_1000694_pt1 | contig 91005 bp, 90 predicted proteins | sample Micstemetagenome_FD_108782 | JGI IMG/M metagenome (GOLD analysis project Ga0164290, IMG submission 108782) | Contaminated culture microbial community from soil near Moab, Utah, USA - Microcoleus steenstrupii SON62 (Illumina Assembly) | ecosystem: Environmental > Terrestrial > Soil > Soil crust... | reverse complement strand
GGGACAACGTGGCCATCACGGTGCAGCTGATCCAGCCCATCGCGATGGAAGAGGGGCTGCGCTTTGCCATCCGCGAGGGTGGCCGCACCGTGGGTGCGGGCGTGGTGTCCAAGATCATCGAGTGAACGACATGCAAAGCCAGAAGATCCGTATCCGTCTCAAAGCCTTCGACTACCGACTGATCGATCAGTCGGCGCTCGAGATCGTCGAGACGGCCAAGCGCACCGGTGCCGTGGTGAAGGGCCCCGTGCCCCTGCCCACCCGCATCGAGCGTTTCGACGTGCTGCGTTCGCCGCACGTGAACAAGACTTCGCGGGATCAGTTCGAAATCCGGACCCACCTGCGTTTGATGGACATCATCGATCCCACGGACAAGACCGTGGACGCGCTGATGAAGCTGGACCTCCCCGCCGGAGTGGACGTAGAGATCAAGCTGTAAGCCGTGACGCGCAGCCCTTCCGGCGGCGTGTGTCGAACAACCTAACATCGCCGGCCAATTGCAGCCGGCCCCGTTGAATAGGGAAAGAAAAAATCATGAGCCTGGGATTACTCGGGCGGAAAGTGGGCATGACGCGCGTGTTTGCCGATGACGGAACCTCCGTCCCGGTGACCGTGCTGGATGTGTCCAACAACCGCGTCACACAGATCAAGGCGCCCGCGACCGACGGCTATTCCGCCGTGCAGGTTGCGTTCGGCACCCGGCGCGCGAGCCGCGTCAACAAGCCGGAAGCCGGGCATTTCGCCAAGGCCGGTGTGCAGGCCGGCTCGACGCTGAAGGAATTCCGCGTCACCGAAGAGCAGGCGGCCGGCCTCAAGGTCGGCGGCACCGTCGGCGTCGACCTGTTCAAGGTCGGCCAGATGGTGGACGTGCAGGGCACGACCTCCGGCAAGGGCTACGCCGGCGTCATCAAGCGCCACAACTTCTCGTCGAACCGGGCGAGCCACGGCAACTCGCGTTCGCACAACGTGCCGGGCTCGATCTCGATGGCGCAGGACCCGGGTCGCGTGTTTCCGGGCAAACGCATGACGGGCCACATGGGTGACGTGACCCGCACCGCGCAGAACCTCGAAGTGGTGCGTGTCGACGCCGAGCGCCAGCTGCTGCTGGTCAAGGGTTCCGTGCCTTCCGCGAAGGGTGGCGACGTGATCGTCAGCCCCGCCGCCAAGGGAGGTGCGTGATGGAACTCAAGCTGATCGACGGCAAGGGGCAGGCATCCGGCAGCGTCAATGCGTCGGACACGCTCTTCGCCCGCGACTACAACGAAGCACTGATCCACCAGGTGGTGACCGGCTTCCTCGCGAACGCCCGCCAGGGCACGCGCGCGCAGAAGGCGCGCAGCGACGTGAACAAGAGCACGAAGAAGCCGTGGCGCCAGAAGGGCACCGGCCGTGCCCGTGCCGGTATGGCGTCCAGCCCGTTGTGGCGCGGCGGCGGCAAGATCTTCCCGAACCTGCCGGACGAGGATTTCTCGCACAAGGTGAACCGCAAGATGTATCGCGCGGGCATGTGCTCGATCCTGTCGCAGCTCGCCCGTGAGGGCCGGCTCGCGGTGGTCGACGGCATCGCCCTGGAAGCGCCCAAGACCAAGCTGCTGGCAGCGAAGATCAAGGGCATGGGCTACGAGCGCGTGCTGGTCATCACTGACGAGATTGACGACAACCTGTACCTCGCGGCCCGCAATCTGCCGAACGTGCTGGTGCTCGAGACGCGCCACGCCGATCCGGTGAGCCTGCTGCGCTTCGATCACACCATCATCACGAAGGGTGCCGTGGCCCAGTTCGAGGAGATGCTGGCATGACGACCCCCCGTTTCAATTCCGAGCGTCTGATGCAGGTGCTGCTCGCACCCCAGATCTCCGAGAAGAGCACGTTCGTCGCGGAAAAATTCAACCAGGTGATCTTCCGCGTCGTGCGCGACGCCACCAAGCCCGAGATCAAGGCCGCGGTGGAGCTGCTGTTCAAGGTGGAAGTGCAGTCGGTCCAGGTGAGCAACGTGAAGGGCAAGGTGAAGCGCGCCGGACGGTTCATGGGCCGCCGCGACCACTGGAAGAAAGCCTACGTGGCGCTGAAGCCCGGCCAGGAGATCAACTTCGCCGCCGGGGAGGTCAAGTAAATGGCACTCGTCAAAGTCAAACCCACTTCGCCCGGCCGCCGTGCGGTCGTGAAGGTGGTGAGCCCCGAGCTCTACAAGGGCCGCCCGGTCGAGAAGCTGCTCGAGAAGCAGAAGCAGAACGCCGGCCGCAACTCGAAGGGCCACATCACCACCCGCCACAAGGGCGGTGGGCACAAGCATCACTACCGCATCGTCGACTTCAAGCGCGACAAGGACGGCATCGCCGCCAAGGTGGAACGGCTCGAGTACGACCCGAACCGCAGTGCGCACCTGGCGTTGCTGCTCTACGCCGACGGCGAGCGTCGCTACATCATCGCGCCCAAGGGCGTGGCGGTGGGCACCCCGCTGATGAACGGTTCGGATGCGCCCATCAAGTCGGGCAACGCGCTGCCGCTGCGCAACATCCCCGTGGGGACGACGATCCACTGCGTCGAGATGCTGCCCGGCAAGGGCGCGCAACTGGCGCGGGCGGCGGGGACCTCGGTGCAGCTGCTGGCTCGCGAAGGCACCTACGCGCAGCTGCGCCTGCGGTCCGGCGAGATCCGCAAGGTGCACGTGGACTGCCGCGCCACCATCGGCGAAGTCGGCAACGAAGAGAACAACCTGCGCTCCATCGGCAAGGCCGGCGCGGTCCGTTGGCGCGGTGTGCGTCCGACCGTCCGCGGCGTCGCGATGAACCCGATCGACCACCCGCACGGTGGTGGTGAAGGCAAGACCGCTGCAGGTCGCGATCCGGTGAGCCCGTGGGGCACGCCGACGAAGGGTTACAAGACCCGTCGCAACAAGCGTACGCAAGGCATGATCGTGCGTACCCGTCACAAGAAATAAGGGGTAGACCATGCCTCGTTCCGTCAAGAAGGGCCCGTTCGTCGACCTGCACCTCATCGACAAGGTGGAGGCCGCCCGCGCGGGCAACGACAAGCGTCCGATCAAGACCTGGTCGCGCCGTTCCACGGTGCTGCCGGACTTCGTCGGGCTCACCATCGCCGTCCACAACGGACGCCAGCACATGCCGGTGTTCATCTCCGAGAACATGGTCGGGCACAAGCTCGGCGAGTTCGCGCCCACGCGCACCTTCAAGGGCCATGCGGCCGACAAGAAGGCGTCCGTGCCGGCGAAGAAGTGAGGCCACGATGAACACCAGAGCCATCCTGAAAGGCGTGCGGTTGTCCGAGCAGAAGGGCCGTCTGGTCGCCGACCAGATCCGCGGTCTGCCGGTGGACAAGGCGCTCAACGTCCTCGCCTTCAGCCCGAAGAAGGGCGCGGCCATCATCCGCAAGGTCCTGGAATCCGCCATCGCCAATGCCGAGCACAACGAAGGTGCCGACATCGACGAGCTGCGCGTCACCAGCATCTACGTGGAGCAAGGCACCACGCTGAAGCGGTTCACCGCCCGTGCGAAGGGCCGGGGCAATCGCATCAGCAAGCCCACCTGCCACATCTACCTCACCGTCGGCGACGAGCCGCGGGCGAAGGCGTAAGGGGAACCCATGGGACAGAAGATTCATCCGGTAGGCTTCCGCCTCGCGGTCCAGCGCAACTGGTCCTCGAAGTGGTACGCCAACACCAAGCACTTCCCCGAGATGCTGAACGAGGACATCAAGGTCCGTGCGTTCCTGCGCAAGAAGCTCTCGCACGCCGCGGTGAGCCGCGTCGTCATCGAGCGTCCTGCCAAGAACGCCCGCATCACGATCTTCAGCGCCCGTCCGGGTGTGGTGATCGGCAAGAAGGGCGAGGACATCGAGGCGCTGCGCACCCGGCTGCAGAAGCTGATGGGTGTGCCCGTGCACGTCAACATCGAGGAAGTGCGCAAGCCTGAAGTGGACGCGCAGCTGATCGCCGATTCCATCTCGGCCCAGCTCGAGAAGCGGATCATGTTCCGTCGCGCCATGAAGCGCGCGATGCAGAACGCGATGCGTCTGGGCGCGCAGGGCATCAAGATCATGAGCGCCGGGCGGCTGAACGGCATCGAAATCGCCCGCACCGAGTGGTATCGCGAGGGCCGGGTGCCGCTGCACACGCTGCGGGCGGACATCGACTACGGCTTCTCCGAAGCGAAGACCACCTACGGCGTCATCGGCATCAAGGTGTGGGTGTTCAAGGGCGAGGTGCTCGGCCGCGGCGAACAGCCGGCGGCGCCGGCACCGGCAGCGCCCGAACCCGAGAAGAAACCGCGCAGATCAGGAGCGAAGAGCAATGCTGCAGCCAGCTAGAACCAAATACCGCAAGCAGCAGAAGGGTCGCAACACCGGTATCGCGACCCGCGGCAACAAGGTGAGCTTCGGCGAGTACGGCCTGAAGGCCGTTGGCCGCGGCCGTCTGACGGCGCGCCAGATCGAGGCGGCGCGGCGGGCCATGACGCGTCACATCAAGCGTGGCGGTCGCATCTGGATCCGCATCTTCCCCGACAAGCCGATCTCCTCGAAGCCGGCGGAAGTCCGGATGGGTAACGGCAAGGGCAATCCCGAGTATTTCGTGGCCGAGATCCAGCCGGGCAAGGTGCTCTACGAAATGGACGGTGTCGAGGAGACGCTGGCGCGCGAGGCGTTCCGCCTGGCGGCCGCCAAGCTGCCGATCGCGACGACGTTCGTCATCAGACAGGTGGGGTCATGAAAGCCACGGAACTGCGGGCCAAGAGCCCGACCGAGCTCAAGACTGAACTCGACTCGCTGCTCAAGGCCCAGTTCAGCCTGCGCATGCAGCATGCGACCCAGCAGCTCACCAACAACAGTGAAATCAAGAAGGTGCGCCGCGATATCGCGCGGGTGCGCACCTTGATGGCCGAAACGGCGAGGAAAGCATGAGCGAAACTCAAAGCGCAGACGCCGGCACGAACCGGCAGCTCACGGGCCGCGTGGTGAGCGACAAGATGGACAAGACCGTCACCGTCCTGGTCGAGCGGCGCATGAAGCACCCGCTCTACGGCAAGGTGATGATCCGGTCCAAGAAGTATCACGCGCACGACGAGAAGAACGAGTTCCACCCGGGCGACCTGGTCACCATCGAGGAGACTCGGCCGCTGTCGAAGACCAAGGCGTGGAAGGTCGTGAAGCTGGTGGAGAAGTCGAAGGAACAAAGCTGAGTTCCCAGGGCTTGCGCCGCGGATGACGGTCTACTAGAATTCGCGGCTTGGCTTTTTCCGGCCGGCCTTCCCAAGGTCAGCCATCGGCAGTGTCCCGGACGGGATCCAAAACTGCCCGCCTTGAGCCCTCCCGGGCGTGTGAGGCGGGGTAAGTTGGAGCGAGGAAAATCATGATTCAGACGGAATCCATTCTGGATGTCGCAGACAACACCGGTGCGCGTTCGGTCATGTGCATCAAGGTGCTGGGCGGCTCCAAGCGGCGCTATGCCGGCATCGGCGACGTCATCAAGGTGAGCGTCAAGGACTGCGCCCCGCGCGGTCGGGTGAAGAAGGGCGAGATCTACAACGCCGTCGTCGTGCGTACCGCCAAGGGCGTGCGCCGCCAGGACGGCTCCCTGGTCCGCTTCGACACCAATGCCGCGGTACTCCTCAACAACAAGCTCGAGCCGATCGGCACGCGCATCTTCGGCCCGGTCACCCGCGAACTGCGGACCGAGCGCTTCATGAAGATCGTGTCGCTCGCGCCGGAAGTGCTCTAGGGAGCGGGTGAAGGAAATGCGCAAGATCCGCAAGGGCGACAACGTGATCGTCATCGCCGGCAGGGACAAGGGCAAGCGCGGCGCCGTGCTGCGCGTGGTGGACGACTCGCACGTGGTGGTCGAGGGCATCAACCGGGTCAAGAAGCACGAGCGCCCGAACCCGATGAAGGGCACCACCGGCGGCATCGTGGACGTGGAACTGCCCATCGACGTCTCCAACGTCGCCATCCTGAATCCGGCGACGCAGAAAGCTGACCGGGTCGGCTTCCGCCTGCTCGAGGACGGCCGCAAGGTGCGGTTCCTCAAGTCCAACGGCGAAGTGATCGACGCCTGAGAACGGGGATAGAAAGACATGGCGCGCTTGCAGCAGTACTACAAGGACACGGTGGTTCCCGAGCTCACCAAGAAGTTCGGGTACAAGTCCGTGATGGAAGTCCCGCGGATCGAGAAGATCGTCCTCAACATGGGCGTGGGCGAGGCTGTCGCGGACAAGAAGATCATGGACAACGCGGTCGGCGACATGACCAAGATCGCCGGTCAGAAGCCGGTGGTCACGAAAGCCCGTAAGGCCATCGCCGGCTTCAAGATCCGCAAGGGCTACCCGATCGGCTGCATGGTGACCCTGCGCCGTCAGCGGATGTACGAATTCCTCGATCGCTTGGTGTCGATCTCGATGCCGCGCATCCGTGACTTCCGGGGTATTTCGAATCGCGGGTTCGACGGCCGTGGGAACTACAACATGGGCGTCAAGGAACAGATCATCTTTCCCGAGATCGATTACGACAAGGTGGATGCCCTGCGCGGCATGAACATCACCATCGCCACCACCGCCAAAACCGACGAGGAAGCGCGCGCCCTGCTCGCTGCCTTCCGTTTCCCGTTCAGGAGCTAAGCATCCATGGCCAAGATTTCGCTGGTCAACCGCGAGGAGAAGCGGCGCGACACGGTCAAGAAGTACGCGGCCAAGCGCACCGAGCTGCTCGAAGTGATCCGTAACGGCAAGGCCTCCGAAGAGGACAAGGCCGCCGCTCGCGAGAAGCTGCAGTCGCTGCCGCGCAACGCCAGCCCGACGCGCCTGCGCAATCGCTGCGCGCTCACCGGGCGTCCGCGTGGGTTCTTCCGCAAGTTCGGTCTCGCCCGCAACAAGGTGCGCGAGATCGCGATGCGCGGCGAGATTCCCGGTCTCACCAAGGCGAGCTGGTAACAGGAGTTAGTCGATGAGCATGAGCGATCCGATCGCGGATATGCTGACCCGCATCCGCAACGCGCAGACCTCCGAGAAGCCCTCGGTCTCGATGCCCGCGAGCAAGCTGAAAGCTTCCATCGCGAAGGTGCTGAAAGACGAAGGCTATATCGACGACTTCGCGGTGCGTCCGAACGAAGGCAAGCCGACCCTCGAGATCGGCTTGAAGTACTACGCCGGCCGTCCCGTGATCGAGCGCATCGAGCGCGTGAGCCGTCCGGGGCTGCGCATCTACAAGGCGGCACGCGAGATCCCGAACGTGATGAACGGGCTCGGCATCGCCATCGTCTCCACCAGTCAGGGCGTCATGACCGACCGCCGGGCGCGTGCCCAGGGCGTGGGCGGCGAAGTGCTCTGCATCGTCGCGTAAGGATCGGGCGCCATGTCTCGCATCGCGAAATATCCGGTGAACCTGCCCTCGGGCGTCGAGGTGAACCTCGCGGCCGACCAGATCGCCGTCAAGGGGCCGCTCGGCAGCCTGACGCAACCGCTCAATGGTGACGTGCTCGTCAAGAAGGACGGCGACAAGCTCACGTTCGTCGCTGCCAACGACACGCAGCAGTCGAACGCCATGTCCGGCACGCTGCGCGCGCTGGTCTCCAACATGGTGCTGGGCGTCACCAAGGGCTTCGAGCGCAAGCTCACCCTGGTCGGCGTGGGGTATCGCGCCCAGGCGCAGGGGGATGCAATCAACCTGGCGCTGGGGTTCTCGCATCCGGTCGTGCACAAGTTGCCGAAGGGTGTGAAGGCCGAGACGCCGACCCAGACCGAGATCGTGCTGAAGGGCACCGACAAGCAGAAGGTCGGACAGGTCGCCGCCGAGATCCGCGCCTACCGTCCGCCCGAGCCGTACAAGGGCAAGGGCGTGCGCTATGCGGACGAGCGGGTCGTGATCAAGGAAACCAAGAAGAAGTAACGGGACTAACCATCATGCTGACCAAGAAAGAGGCGCGTTTGCGCCGTGCCCGCCAGACCCGCCACAAGATCGCGGAACTGAACGCCGTGCGGCTCTCGGTTTTCCGCTCCAACGCCCATATCTACGCGCAGGTGATCGATGCGACCGGGTCGCACGTCATCGCCCAGGCGTCCACGGTCGAGGCCGAGGTGAAGTCCCAGGTGAAGCACGGCTCGACGGTCGAGGCGGCCCAGGTGGTGGGCAAGCGCATTGCCGAGAAGGCGAAGGCCAAGGGCGTCAGCACGGTGGCGTTCGACCGTTCCGGATTCCGTTTCCACGGCCGCATCAAGGCCCTCGCAGACGCGGCCCGCGAAGCCGGTCTCCAGTTCTAAAGGAAGCCAGTCATGGCGAGAAGCATGCAGCAGGTGAGCGACGACCGCGGCGACGGGATGCGGGAGAAGATGATCTCCGTGAACCGCGTCACCAAGGTCGTGAAGGGCGGTCGCATCCTCGGTTTCGCGGCGCTGACGGTGGTCGGCGACGGCGACGGCGGTATCGGCATGGGCAAGGGCAAGGCGCGCGAAGTGCCGGTCGCCGTGCAGAAGGCCATGGACGAGGCGCGCCGCAAGCTGGTGAAGGTGAGCCTCAAGAACGGGACGCTGCAGCACGCCGTCCTGGGTATCCACGGTGCGGCCAAGGTGTACATCCAGCCCGCCTCCGAAGGTACCGGCATCATCGCCGGCGGCGCCATGCGCGCCATCTTCGAGGTGATGGGTGTCACCAACGTGCTCGCCAAGTGCATCGGTTCCACCAATCCGTACAACGTGGTGCGTGCCACCATCAACGGCTTGCTGTCGATGAACACGCCGGCCGAGATCGCGGCGAAGCGCGGCAAGACCGTCGAAGAGATCCTGGGGTAAGCCATGGCCAAGACCGAAGGGAAGAAGACCGTCAAGGTCACGCTGGTGCGCAGCATCGCCGGCACGCGTGAGTCCCATCGCGCCACGGTGCGCGGCCTGGGCCTGCGTCGCATCCGCCACACCGTCGAGCTGGAAGACACGCCCGCGGTGCGCGGCATGATCAACAAGGTTGCCTATCTGGTGAAGGCCGAGGCCTGAACATGAAACTGAACGACATCAAGCCGGCCGAGGGCGCCAAGCACGCGAAGCGTCGCGTCGGTCGCGGCATCGGCAGCGGCCTGGGCAAGACCGCCGGTCGCGGCCACAAGGGTCAGAAGTCCCGCTCCGGCGGCTTCCACAAGGTGGGCTTCGAAGGCGGTCAGATGCCGCTGCAGCGTCGCCTGCCCAAGCGTGGGTTCGTTTCGCTCTCCGCCGACGACACGGTCGAAGTGCGCCTCTCGACGCTGGACCAGCTGGGTCTCGACGCCGTGGATCTCGCCGCGCTCAAGCAGGCCGGCATCGTGCACTCGCTCGCCAAGGCGGCGAAGGTCATCCTCAATGGCAAGATCTCGCGCGCGGTCAAGCTGACCGGCGTGAAGGCGACCAAGGGTGCCAAGGCCGCGATCGAAGCTGCCGGCGGCAGTGTTGCCGAAGGCTGAGCGAAAGAGATCGGACGACCCCGTGGCGAACGACAACGGCCTCCTCGGCATGACCGGCAAGTTCGGCGATCTCAAGCGCCGGCTGCTGTTCCTGCTCGGGGCGCTGATCGTCTACCGGATCGGTGCGCACGTGCCGGTGCCGGGCATCGACCCCGACCAGCTCGCGGCGCTCTTCAAGAGCCAGCAGGGCGGCATCCTGGACATGTTCAACATGTTCTCTGGCGGGGCTCTGTCGCGCTTCACCATTTTCGCGCTCGGGATCATGCCGTACATCTCGGCCTCGATCATCATGCAGCTGATGACCGTGGTGTCGCCGCAGCTCGAAGCGCTCAAGAAGGAAGGCGAGGCTGGCCGGCGCAAGATCACCCAGTACACCCGCTACGGCACGCTTGCGCTCGCCACGTTCCAGGGGCTGGGCATCGCCATCGCGCTCGAATCGCAGAAGGGCCTCGTGATCGACCCGGGCCTCGCGTTCCGCTTCACCACGGTGGTCACGCTGGTGACCGGCACCATGTTCCTGATGTGGCTGGGCGAGCAGATCACCGAGCGCGGCATCGGCAACGGCATCTCGCTCATCATCTTCGCGGGCATCGCCGCGGGCCTTCCGCGGGCCATCGGCGGCACTCTGGAACTCACCCGCACCGGGTCGTACTCGATCCCGCTGGTGCTGTTCCTGTTCGCGACCGCGATCCTGGTCACGGCGTTCGTGGTGTTCGTCGAGCGCGGGCAGCGGAAGATCCTGGTGAACTACGCCAAGCGACAGGTGGGCCGGAAGGTCTACGGCGGGCAGAGTTCGCACCTGCCGCTCAAGCTGAACATCGCCGGCGTGATTCCCCCGATCTTCGCGTCGTCGATCATCCTTTTTCCCGCGACGCTCGCCGGCTGGTTCGGCACCAACGAGAGCATGGCCTGGTTGAGCAAGATCGGTGCGACGCTGCACCCCGGCCAACCCATCTACGTGCTGCTGTACGCCTCGGCGATCATCTTCTTCTGCTTCTTCTACACGGCGCTGGTGTTCAACCCGAAGGAAACCGCCGAGAACCTGAAGAAGGGCGGCGCCTTCGTGCCGGGCATCCGTCCCGGCGAACAGACGGCGAAGTACATCGAGCGCATCATCATGCGGCTGACGCTGGCCGGCGCGCTGTACGTGACCCTGGTCTGTCTGCTGCCTGAGTTCCTGATCGTCTGGAAGAACGTGCCGTTCTACTTCGGGGGCACCAGCCTGCTGATCATCGTGGTGGTCACGATGGACTTTATGTCGCAGGTCCAGGCCTACATGATGTCGCACCAGTACGAGAGCCTGCTCAAGAAGGCCAACTTCAAGAGTGGGGCGTCGTTTCCGACGCGGTAGACAAAGGGTAACGAGAAACGTATGTCGAAGGAGGAAACCATTCAGATGCAGGGGGAGATCGTCGAAACCCTGCCGAATGCGACCTTCCGGGTGAAATTGGAAAATGGCCACGTGGTGCTGGGGCACATCTCAGGAAAGATGCGGATGCATTACATCCGGATCCTGCCCGGCGACAAGGTGACCGTGGAGTTGACACCGTACGATCTGAGTCGTGCCCGCATCGTGTTCCGGGCCAAGTAAGGGAAGACCAGCAGGGTCGACCGAGGAGAACTGAAATGAAAGTCCAGGCAAGCGTCAAGAAGATGTGCCGCAAGTGCAAGATCATCCGCCGCAACCGGGTGGTCCGCGTGATCTGCGAGGATCCGCGGCACAAGCAGCGCCAGGGTTGATCGACCCCGGGCATCGGAAGCCTAACTCACTTTAAAGCGAACGAAGGTCACGCATGGCACGCATCGCAGGGGTCAACATCCCCAATCATCAGCACACCGAGATCGCCCTCACGGCGATCTTCGGCATCGGTCGCCCGCGCGCGAAGAAGATCTGCGCCGATGCGGGCGTGACCCCGACGGCCAAGATCAAGGATCTGTCCGACGCGCAGATGGACAAGCTGCGGGAACAGGTGGGTCGCTACACGGTGGAAGGCGATCTGCGCCGCGAAGTGTCCATGAACGTGAAGCGTCTCATGGATCTCGGCTGCTATCGCGGTACGCGCCATCGCCGCGGTCTGCCGGTGCGCGGTCAACGCACGCGCACCAACGCGCGCACCCGCAAGGGCCCGCGCAAGGCCGTGCGCGCGGCGACGAAGTAACTGGATTCGAGGACAAGCAGAAATGGCTAAAGCTCAGACCCGGGTGCGGAAGAAGGTCAAGAAGAACGTGGCGGAAGGCATCGCCCACGTGCACGCTTCCTTCAACAACACCATCATCACCATCACCGACCGCCAGGGCAACGCGCTCTCGTGGGCCACGTCCGGCGCCGCCGGCTTCAAGGGCTCGCGCAAGTCGACGCCCTTCGCCGCACAGGTCGCCGCGGAATCCGCCGGCAAGGCCGCCCAGGAATGCGGCGTGAAGAACCTCGAGGTCCGCATCAAGGGCCCCGGGCCGGGTCGCGAGTCCGCCGTGCGTGCGTTGAACAACGTGGGTTTCAAGATCACCAGCATCTCCGACGTGACGCCGGTCCCGCACAACGGTTGCCGCGCGCCGAAGAAGCGTCGCATCTAAAGGGTCATCGAGATGGCAAGGAATACCGACGCGAAGTGCCGCCAGTGCCGACGGGAAGGCGAGAAGCTGTTCCTGAAGGGCGAGAAGTGCTTCACCGACAAATGCGCGATCGAGCGCCGCAGCTACGCTCCGGGCCAGCACGGCCAGCGCAACACGCGCCTGTCCGACTACGGCGTGCAGCTGCGCGAGAAGCAGAAGGTGCGGCGCATCTACGGCATCCTCGAGCGCCAGTTCCGCAAGGGCTACAAGGAAGCCGAGCGCCGCAAGGGCATCACCGGCGAGAACCTCCTGCAGCTGCTGGAAAGCCGTCTCGACACGGTGGCCTTCCGCATGGGCTTCGGCGCCTCGCGTTCGGAAGCGCGCCAGATCGTCCGCCACAACGGCATCCTGGTGAACGGCAAGCGCGTGAACATCCCGTCGTTCCAAGTGAGCGTCGGTGACGTCGTCGAGGTCGCGGAACGCGCCAAGGCGCAACTGCGCATCAAGGCGTCGGTCGAAGCTGCCGAAGGCCGCGGTTTCCCCGAGTGGATCGAAGTCGACGCGAAGTCGATGAAGGGCACGTACCGCGCCAAGCCGCAGCGCTCCGAACTGCCCTCGACCATCAACGAATCGCTGGTCGTCGAACTCTACTCCAAGTAATCCGTTGTCGGCGTCCCATCGGGCGCCGGCAAGAAGCTTCCCAGCTTCCACCATAAAGGGTCCAAGCTCATGGCAAGCAGCGCTCTCCTGAAGCCCCGCATCATCGAAGTGCAGCACCTCGGTCCTTTCCACGCGAAAGTCACCATGGAGCCCTTCGAGCGCGGCTACGGCTACACGCTGGGCAACGCCCTGCGGCGTATCCTGCTCTCGTCGATGCCGGGTTTCGCACCGACCGAGGTGAAGATCTCCGGCGTGCTGCACGAATACTCCACGCTGGACGGCGTGCAGGAAGACGTGGTCGACATCCTGCTAAACCTGAAGGGCATCGTGCTGAAGCTCCACAACCGCGAGCAGGCCGTGTTGAACCTCAAGAAGCAGGGCGAAGGCCCCGTGACGGCGGGCGACATCGAAGGCTCGCACGACGTCGAGATCATCAACCCGAACCACGTCATCGCCCACCTGGCAGCCGGCGGCAAGATCGACATGCAGATCACGGTGGAAGCCGGCACCGGTTACGTGCCGGCGAGCCAGCGGCCGATCAACCGTGAAAGCCGCAGCATCGGCCACGTGCTGATGGACGCCTCGTTCAGCCCGGTGCGCCGGGTGAGCTACGCCGTCGAAAGCGCCCGCGTCGAGCAACGTACCGATCTCGACAAGCTCGTGATGGACGTGGAAACCAACGGCGTGATGGAGCCCGAAGAGGCGATCCGCTATTCTGCCCGCATCCTGCGCGACCAGCTCGAGACCTTTGCCGATCTCAAGGGCACGCCGATCATGGCCGAGACGCCCAAGACGCCGCAGGTGGATCCGATCCTGCTGCGTCCGGTGGACGACCTCGAACTGACGGTGCGCTCGGCCAACTGTCTCAAGGCTGAGAACATCTATTACATCGGTGATCTCATCCAGCGCACCGAGACCGAACTCCTGAAGACGCCGAACCTCGGCCGCAAGTCGCTGAACGAGATCAAGGAAGTGCTCGCCTCGCGCGGCCTCACGCTCGGGATGAAGCTGGAGAACTGGCCGCCGGCCGGTCTCGAAAAGGCGTAAAGCGCCAAGACCACGAACAGAAGAGGTGCCACATGCGCCACCGCCTGGGACTTAGAAAACTCAACCGCACCAGCAGCCATCGCCTCGCGATGCTGCGCAACCTGACCAACGCGCTGTTGAAGCACGAGGTCATCAAGACCACGCTGCCGAAGGCGAAGGAACTGCGTCGCGTCGCCGAGCCGATGATCACGCTCGGCAAGACACCGACGCTCGCGAACCGTCGCCTGGCTTTCTCGCGCCTGCGCGATCGCGATCTCGTGGGCAAGCTCTTCGACGAGCTCGGCCCCCGCTACGCGAACCGCAACGGCGGCTATCTGCGCATCCTCAAGACCGGCTTCCGGGTGGGCGACAATGCCCCGATGGCACTGGTGGAACTGCTGGATCGTCCGGAAGCGACCGAGGAAGCTGCTGCGGCGGGTCAGAGCGCCTGAGCTTCGCTCAAAGACCCACCGCCCTAACGAAAAGGCCGCTTCCGAGCGGCCTTTTTTCATTGCGGATCGACGATCGTGTCTTAGCGGGCGTTGCGATCGAACGGCTGGTCACCGGTCTTGGTAAGCAGCGCGATGAAGTCTTCGGCCGCCAGTGGCCGGCTGATGAGATAGCCCTGCGCGTATTCGCAGCCGCGGGCCTTCAGGAACTCGAGCTGTGCCGTGGTCTCCACGCCTTCGGCGACCACCTCGAGCTTCAGACTGTGCGCCATCGCGATGATGGCGGAGGTGATGGCGGCGTCGTCGGTCGCTGCCGGCGTGTCCTTGACGAACGAACGGTCCACCTTGAGCGCGTCGAGCGGAAAGCGCTTGAGATAGGACAGCGACGAGTAGCCGGTGCCGAAGTCGTCGATGGCGAGGCGCAGCCCCATGTCCTTCAACTTGTGGAGCGTGGCGAGTGTCGTCTCCATGTCGTCCATCAGCATGCTCTCGGTCACTTCCACTTCCACGCAATGGGGCGGCAGCCCGGTTTCGTGCAGGATGCGGGCAACCGTCGGGAGCAGTCCGCTGTGGCGGAAATGGGGACTCGATACGTTCACCGCGACGTGGATCGGCGGCAGCCCGCGCGCCTGCCACAGCTTGTTCTGATCGCAGGCGGCGCGCAGCACCCATTCACCGATGGGCACGATCAGCCCCGACTCCTCGGCGAGCGGGATGAAGTCGATCGGCGGCACCATGCCCAGCTCCGGATGGCGCCAGCGGATCAGCGCTTCGGCGCCGGTGATGCGACCGCTGCGCAGGTCGAGCTTGGGCTGGAAGTGCAGCTCGAACTCCGAGCGCTCGATCGCCTTGCGCAGCTGCGATTCCATCGCGAGCTTCTCGAGCGCGCGGGAGTTCATGGTCTTGCCGTAGAACTGGTAGTTGTTGCGGCCCTGGCTCTTGGCGTAGTACATCGCGGCGTCGGCGTTCTTGATGAGCGCCTCCGGGGTGTCGCCGTCGGAGGGGAAGAGCGCGATGCCGATCGACGTGGTCACGAACAGTTCGTTGTCGTCGAGCTTGAACGGTTCCGCGAGGGATTCGAGGATGCGGCGCGCGACCCGCGCGGTGTCGTGGAACTGGCTGATCTCGGTCAACAGGATGCAGAATTCGTCGCCACCCAGGCGCGCGAGTCCGAGGGGCGGCGCGTCGCCCTCCGCGAGCGCCAGCGTGTCCTGGGCGCGGATGCCGTCGCGCAGGCGCCCGGCCACGGCCTGCAGCAGCCGGTCGCCGATGGTGTGGCCCAGCGTGTCGTTGATGCGCTTGAACTGGTCCAGGTCCATGGACAGCACGCCCAGCACGCGTCCGTGGCGCTTCGCGTGATGCAGTGCTTTCGCCACGTTCTCGATGAAGAAGTGACGGTTCGGCAGCTCCGTGAGGCCGTCGAAGTAGGCGAGATGGCGGATGCGCTCCTCCACCTCCTTGGCCGCCGTGATGTCCTGGATCGTGCCGTAGGCATACATCGGCCGGCCGTGATCGTCGCAGCGCACCTCGCCGTGCAGCTTCACGTGCCGCTCCTCGCCGCCGGGCACGGTGATGCGGTGGGTCACTTCCACCATGTTCCTGCCGGAAAGCAGTTCGCGGATCGCCTCGCGGGCCTGGCCGCTCTCCTCCGGATGCACGCGGGCGAGGTAGTTGTGCACCGACGCGGGCACGGTGCCGGGTTCGTAGCCGAGAATCCGATAGGCTTCCTCGGACCATTGACCCCGTTCGGTCACCATGTGCCAGCTCCAGGAGCCGAGGCGCGCGATGCGCTGCGTGCTGGATAGCAGTGCCTGGCTCTCGACCACGCCCTTGAAGGCCTCCGCGGCGCGCAGCATGTAGCGCACGCGGTGGCCGAGCACGGCCCAGTTGATGGGTTTGGCGGCGAAGTCGGTGGCGCCCGCCTCGTAGGCATGGTTGATGGAATCGAGATCGTCGAGCCCCGTCAGCATCAGCACCGGCACGTGACGTCCGGCAGGCAGCGCGCGCAGCCGGCGGCACGTCTCGTAGCCGTCGATGCCCGGCATGATGACGTCCAGCAGGATCAGGTCCGGTTGGTCGCGCTCGATCAGGACGAGCGCCTGTTCGCCGTCGGCTGCCTCGAGGATGCGGAAGCCGTGCTGCACCAGCGTCTGTGCCGCGATCATGCGGATCGTGGCGTCGTCGTCCACCACGAGCGCGAGCGGCAGCAGTGCGTTTGCTTCAGACGGGTGCATGATGCTTCTCCGGAATCTCGCGCTCGAGTACGGTCACGGCCGCGGCGTATGCAACGCCGATCCGCCGGATCAGATCTTCAGCAGACCCGGTGCGCTGCGCGGCCGCCTCGCTTTCCAGCTGCTTCGCAAGGGCCGACAGGGCCATCGCCCCGACGTTGGCACTGGACGACTTGAGTGTGTGGGCCGCGCGGTGCAGCTCCTTGAGGTCCCCGGCGGCAAGCGATCGCCCGAGCGATTCCACCAGGTCGCGCGCTGAGGCGATGTAGGTTTCGATCACCTTCACGACCAGACCCGGCGCACCACCGCGCTCGATCAGCCGCAGGTTGTCCAGCGCCTTCGGATCGAAGTCGGCGGCCGCCGACGGTTCCTCGGGCGTCGGGGGCTCCGGTGTCGCGACATCCGCGGAGCGCAGGTAGCGCCGCAGCATCGCGAGCAGCTGCTCGCGGCGGAAGGGCTTCGCGAGGTAGTCGTCCATGCCGGCGGCGACGCAGCGCTCGCGATCGCCTTCCATGGCGTTGGCGGTCAGCGCGACGATGGATTGATGTGCCCCGCTCGCGCGCTCACGTTGCCGCCATTCGGTGGTGGCGGCGTAGCCGTCCATCTCCGGCATCTGGCAATCCATCAGCACCAGCTGGTAGCGGTTGCGCTCGAGCCGCTCCAGCGCTTCGCGGCCGTTGCCGGCCACTTCGACGATGCAGCCGGCGGCTTGCAGCATGGTGGTGGCCACCATCTGGTTGACCGCGTTGTCCTCCACCAGCAGGACGCGCGCGCCGGCGAAGTTGTCGGAAACGGTAGCGTCGGTGCGGGCCGGCAGCGTCCCGGGGAACATGCTCTCGATCAGCTTGCGGACGGCTTCGCGGCGTACCGGTTTGCCGAGCCAGCCTTCGATGTCGAGTTCGGCCAGCAACGACCGATCGCCGGCTGAAGCGGAGCTGCTCACCAACGCTATGCGGGGACGCCGCTCCACCCCCACCTGCTCCCGCAGCATGCGGGCGACGAGCAGCCCGTCGCCGTCGTCGAGCTGACGCTCGAGCAGCACGAGATTGCAGGGCGTGGGCGAAGAGCGCAGATGCTCCAGCGCTTCGGCACCGGTGCGGGCTTCTTCGGTGCTGACGCCGAGGCGCGTCAGGTGCTGCGCCAGCGCCGCGCGCTCGTCATCCGACGGGTCGACGATCAGTGCCCGCGGCACTGCCTTGGTCCGGCCGGACAGATCGAGGGGTGCCAGGGCTTCGTCCAGGACGATCTCGACGCGGAACGTGCTGCCCCGGCCGGGTTCGCTCGCGAGCGTCACGTCGCCGCCCATCATGCGCGTGAGCTGACGGACGATGGAGAGTCCCAGTCCGGTGCCGCCGAACCGGCGCGTCGTGCTGTCGTCGGCCTGGGAGAAAGCCTCGAAGATGTGCGCCTGCACGTCGGGCGGTATGCCGATCCCGGTGTCGCTCACGCGGAACTCGAGGCGGACATTCAGATCCTCGCGCGACATCACGGTGGCGGCGACGCCGACCCTGCCGTCGTGGGTGAACTTGATCGCGTTGCTCACGAGGTTGGCGAGGACCTGTTTCAACCGCACCGGATCGCCGATGACGTGATCGGGGACGTCGGCGGCGATTTCGCACGTGAGCCCGATCCCCTTGCGGCGGACCGCTTCCGCGAACAGATCGAGCATCTCGGCGACCACCGTGCGCACGTTGAACACGATGTGCTCGAGTTCGAGCTTGCCGGCCTCGATCTTCGAGAAGTCGAGGATGTCGTTGATGATCTGGAGCAGGTGCTCGCCGGAGCGCTCCACCGTCTCCGCGAGTTCGCGCTGGTCCGGGGTCAGACCGGAATCGAGCAGCAGTTCGGTCATGCCCAGCACGCCGTTCAGCGGCGTGCGGATCTCGTGGCTCATGTTCGCGAGGAACTGGCTCTTCGAGCGGTTGGCCGTTTCCGCCGCGCTCGACGCGAGCTTCAACTGGTCTTCCTCGCGCTTGCGCTGGGTGATGTCGGAGTTGGTGCCGATGGCGCGCACCGCCCGACCGTTCCCGTCGCGCTCCACCACTTTGCCGCGGCTCAGGATCCAGCGCCATTGGCCGTCGTGGGTGCGGACCCGGTGTTCGACGTGGTACTGCGGGATCAGGCCCTTCACCATCTGGCGCAACGCCAGGCCAACGTTGGGGATGTCGTCCGGATGGGTGATCGCGGCGAGGCGCTCGACCGTGGTGATGCTCTGGCGCACGGTCCCGCCCAAGATCACGTTCCAGCGGTCGCTCAGGAAGACCCGCCCGCTCCTGAGATCCCAGTCCCACAGCGCCAGGTTGGAGCCGTCGAGCGCGAGGCCGAGGCGTTCCTGGGTGCGGGCGAGATCGCGTGCGCGCTCGTTCAGCTCGAAGGTGCGCTGCGCGACGGTGGCCTCGAGCGTCTCCTTGGCTTGCTCCACCTCGTCGCGATAGCCGCGCAGATTGCGGATCATGGTCTGGAACGAACGCGCGACGTCCGCGATCTCGTCGCGGGTGCGCACCTCGATCTCTACGTCAAGCCGGCCTTCCGCCACCTCGCGCGCGGCACGGTTCAGCGTCTCGAGCGGGCGGATGATGCGGCGGGTCATCACCAGGGTCAGCACGATGCCCAGCACCGCAACCGCCGTGGTGACGAGAAAGATCCATTCGAAGGTGTTGCGCAGATCGTGCCGCAGGCCGGTGTCGCTCACGCCGAGGCGCACGTAGCCCCCCACGGCGCCGTCCGCGCGGCGGACCGGGGCGACGAAGTCGAAGTAGCGTGCATCGCCGCGGCGGTCGATCCGACCCAGCGCCAGCATGGCTGTGTCGCCGGCCAGATGGCCCAGCTCCGGTACCGCAGGCGGGGGCACATGGGGCTGCAAGGCCCGGCGCAGAACCGTCCTGCCGGCCGAATCGATCAGCTCCACGTAGGCGGCGTTGCGGTCGTTGCCCACGGCACCCAGAATGGGTTCGTAGGTGCCGGAACGGTCGGTCGGCAGGTTCTGCTCGACCCCCCGTGCCACCAGCGTGGTGAGGCGCCGGCCATCCTCCCGCAGGGCGTCGTAGCCGGCCTCGACCCGCTCGTAGGCGACCACCCCGGCCACGGAGAGGGAGGTGAGGACGATCAGGCTCGTGGACAGCAGGTTGAGCTTGGCGGAGAGCCCGAGCTGGCCGAACTTCAGCACGAGGGGTGGCCTCCCGGGACATCGTTGCGGGCGCGCAATCCTTGCCCCGCCGTCACCTCGGCGTCCCTCCTGTAAGCCATCCCCTTGATTGTCTGAATTTCCGACCTCCACTGTCCCAGGGGAAGTAACGGCAGGCGGGGAGGATTGTTAAATCGGGGTTGGGTTGGGACGGGCTAGGGAAAGGCAGGGGCTCGGGACTAGGGGTATTGGCCTGCGATCGGAGTCTCGCGGAGTTGAAGTTCCATAGCCCCTAGCCCTTAGTCCCCAATCCCTGTTCCCTAAAGCCTTTCTGGCTCTCGAGAGCACCGGCCAGATACCGGGCCGTATACCCGGCGCCTCGCGCAACGATCTCCTCCGGTGTCCCGGTAGCGACGATGGTGCCGCCGCCGGCGCCGCCCTCGGGTCCGAGGTCGATCACCCAGTCGGCGGTTTTCACGACGTCGAGGTTGTGTTCGATCACCACCACCGTGTTGCCGTGGTCGCGCAGGCGATGCAGCACGCCCAGCAGCAGCTCGATGTCGTGGAAGTGCAGCCCCGTGGTCGGTTCATCGAGGACATAGAGCGTCCGCCCGGTGTCGCGCTTGGAGAGTTCGAGCGCGAGCTTGACTCGCTGCGCTTCGCCGCCGGACAGCGTGGTTGCGCTCTGGCCTAGCGTGACGTAAGCGAGCCCCACTTCCATCAGCGTGGTGAGTTTGCGCGCGATCGTGGGTACGGCCGAGAAGAACTCCCGGGCCTGCTCGACGGTCATGGACAGCGCTTCGTGGATGTTGCGACCCTTGTACTGCACGTCGAGGGTCTCGCGGTTGTAGCGCCGGCCATGGCATACGTCGCAGGGCACGTACACGTCGGGCAGGAAGTGCATCTCGACCTTGATGAGGCCGTCGCCCTGGCAGGCCTCGCAGCGTCCGCCCTTCACGTTGAAGGAGAAGCGCCCCGGTCCGTAGCCGCGCTCGCGCGACAGCGGCACGCCCGCGTACAACTCGCGGATGGGCGCGAAGAGTCCGGTGTAGGTCGCCGGATTGGACCGCGGCGTGCGCCCGATGGGGCTCTGGTCCACGCTCACGATCTTGTCGAACTGGTCGATGCCGTCGATCTCCCGGAACGGCGCCGGATCGTTCCGCCCGCCGTACAGGTGCTTCGCCACGGCGCGGCTCAGGGTGTCGTTCACCAGGGTGGACTTGCCCGAACCGGACACGCCGGTCACGCACACGAAGAGGCCGAGGGGCAGGTCGAGATCGACCTCCTTCAGGTTGTTGCCGCTCGCGCCGCTGAGGCGCAGCCAGCGATCCTGCTGGGGCGGCGTGCGCAGGGCCGGGAGCGGAATCGCGCGCTGTCCCGACAGATACTCGCCGGTGAGTGACCCGGGCGTTGCCATCACGTCCGCCGGGCGGCCCTGGGCCACCACACGACCGCCATGCACGCCGGCGCCCGGCCCCATGTCCACCAGATGATCGGCGCTCATGATCGCGTCGTGGTCGTGTTCCACCACGATGACCGAATTGCCCAGGTCGCGCAGCCGCTTCAGGGTCGCGAGCAGGCGATCGTTGTCGCGCTGATGCAGTCCGATGGACGGTTCGTCGAGCACGTACATCACGCCGGTCAGGCCCGAGCCGATCTGGCTCGCCAGCCGGATGCGCTGCGACTCCCCGCCGGACAGGCTGTCGGCCGCGCGATCGAGCGCGAGGTACTCCAGTCCGACGTTGACCAGGAACCCGAGGCGCGAGGCGATCTCGCGCACGATCTTCTCGGCGATGATCCGGCGTGCCCCGTCGAGCGTCAGCCCGTCGAAGAACGCGACCGCCCGATCGAGCGGCATGTGGCCGATGTCGTGGATGGAACGACCGCCCACGTAGACGAAGCGCGCCTCGCGCCGCAGCCGCGTGCCGGCGCAATCGGGGCAGGGTGCGACGGTCATGTAGGCCGCCAGTTCCTCCTTCACCACGGGCGAATCGGTCTCGCGCCAGCGCCGCTCGATGTTGGGCACGATGCCTTCAAACGGATGCTCGCGCACGTGGCGCTGATTGCGCTCGCCGACGTAGTGGAAGCGGATCTTCTCGCGCCCCGAGCCTTCCAGGATCAGTTGCTGCACGGCCGGCGTCAGCCGTTCGAAGGGCGTGTCGAGATCGAAGCCCGCGTGGGCCGCGAGACTTTCCAGCATCTGGTAGTAGAACTGGTTGCGGCGATCCCATCCTTTCACGGCACCCGAGGCGAGCGAGAGCTGCGGAAACCCCACCACGCGCTGCGGATCGAAGAAACTCACTTCGCCCAGGCCGTCGCAGCGCGGGCACGCACCCATGGGGCTGTTGAACGAGAACAGCCGCGGTTCCAGTTCGGCCAGCGTGTAGTCGCACAGCGGACATGCGAAACGCGACGAGTAGGGGTGCTCACGACCGCCATCCAGTTCCACCACGATGGCGCGGCCGCCCGACAGACGCAGCGCGGTCTCGAAGGATTCCGCGAGCCGCTGCTTCACTTCGGCGCGGACCTTGAGGCGGTCCACCACCACTTCGACGGTGTGCTTGCGGTTCTTCGCGAGCGCCGGCGGCGGATCGAGTTCGGCCACTTCGCCATCCACACGCACGCGTACGAAGCCCTGAGCGCGCAGGTCTTCGAGGACTTCGAGCTGTTCGCCCTTGCGCTCCACGATCACCGGCGCCAGGATCATGACGCGCGTGTCCTGCGGCAGTGCCAGCACCGCGTCCACCATCTGCGAGACGGTCTTTGCCGACAACGCGATGCCGTGCGTCGGGCAATGCGGTTCGCCGACGCGGGCGAACAGCAGCCGCAGATAGTCGTGGATCTCCGTCACCGTGCCGACAGTGGAGCGGGGGTTGTGGCTGGTGGAGCGCTGCTCGATCGCGATTGCCGGCGACAGTCCCTCGATCAGGTCCACGTCCGGCTTTTCCATGAGCTGCAGGAACTGGCGTGCGTACGCCGACAGCGACTCCACGTAGCGGCGCTGTCCCTCCGCGTACAGCGTGTCGAAGGCGAGCGACGATTTGCCCGAGCCCGACAATCCGGTGATGACGACCAGCCGGTTGCGCGGCAGGTCGAGATCGAGATCCTTGAGATTGTGCGTGCGGGCGCCGCGGATGCGGATCCAGTCGGCGGCCGGGACGGCGTCGGCGGGCACCGCCGCGGCGGTGCCGTCGCGAGGAATCTTGGCCGGCATGGCGCGAGAAATCCGAGGGCTGCGAGAGGGCAATCGGCTACTATACTGCGCCCCGCTTTCGATTCCCACGCCGCTGTTCCCCATGTCGCGAGAACCTGCCGCCGACCGCATGACCGCGTTCGAGGCCCGCACCAGTGTCATGCTCTCGGGCGTCGTGGGCCTGCGCATGCTCGGGCTCTTCATCATCCTGCCGGTGCTGGCGCTGTACGCCGAGAGCCTGCCGGGCGGGAGCGACCGCACCCTGGTCGGTGTCGCACTCGGCGCCTACGGCCTGACCCAGGCGATCCTGCAGATCCCCTTCGGCTGGCTGTCGGATCGCTGGGGGCGCAAACCCACGATCTATCTCGGTCTCGCGATCCTGGCGCTCGGCAGCCTCGTGGCGGGGTTGGCGGACACCATCTGGCTGGTGATCCTGGGGCGCGTGATCCAGGGTGCGGGCGCGGTGTCGGCGGCGGTGGTGGCGCTGACGGCGGATCTTACGCGCGACAGCGTGCGCACCAAGGCCATGGCGATCATCGGCGCCACGATCAGTCTCACGTTCGCCGCATCCATCATCGGCGGGCCGATCCTGAGTCGCTGGATCGGCGTCCCCGGGATCTTCCTGTTGACGGGGGTGCTCGCGCTGGTCGCGATCGTCGTCGTGCGCATGGCGATCCCGGACCCGCCGCAGACGGTCGCGCCCCAGCGCGGCGAGGCGCCGCGCTTCGTCGACGTGTTGCTCGATGCCCGCCTGACGCAGCTCAATTTCGGCGTGTTCGTGCTGCACGCCGTACTGATGGTGCTGTGGGTGGTGGTACCGTTCGAACTGCGCGCGAGCGGACTTGAAGCGCCCTCCCACTGGAAAATGTACCTCCCGGTGATGATCGGCTCGTTGTTCCTGATGGTGCCTGCGATCGTCCTGTCCGAGCGCCATGGACGGCAGCGCATCACCTTCATCTCAGCCGTGGCGTTGCTGGCGGCGGCCGAGGCGGTCTTCGCGCTCACGACGCCGACGCTCGTGACCCTATTTGTCGCGTTGCTTTTCTTCTTCGCCGCCTTCAACGTGCTCGAGGCGAGCCTGCCGTCGCTGATCTCGCGCAGCGCACCGCCGGCCGTCAAGGGCACGGCCATCGGTGTCTACTCGAGCGTGCAGTTCCTGGGCACGTTCGCCGGTGCGATCATCGGCGGCTGGCTGTCGCAGCATCATGGGCCCGGGGCGGTGTTCGTCTTCTGCCTGACACTGACTGGATTGTGGCTGGTGGTCGCCGTGCGGTCGGCACCCCTGGAACCGCGGGCCCTGGCTTCGCATACCGCACGCTAGAATCACGCTCCAACTTCAAGAGGAGACCTGCGCAATGGCATCGGTAAACAAGGTGATCCTCGTGGGCAATCTGGGCCGCGACCCCGAGGTACGGTACACGCCGGACAACAACGCGATCACCAACATCAGCATCGCCACGACCGACACCTGGAAGGACAAGTCGGGGGAGAAGCAGGAGCGCACCGAGTGGCATCGCGTCGCCTTCTTCGGGAAACTGGCCGAGATCGCCGGCGAATATCTGAAGAAGGGCAGCCAGGTGTACGTCGAGGGCCGCCTCCAGACCCGCAAATGGCAGGACAAGGAGGGTCAGGATCGCTATACCACCGAGATCGTCGCCGATCGCATGCAGATGCTGGGCTCCCGCAGCGGCATGGGTGCGGCCGACAGCGCCGACATGGACGACCGCGGACCGCCTCCGGCCCGGTCTTCCGGCGGCAAGCCCTCGGGCGGAGGCCAGAAGCCGGCCGGCAAGTTCGACGACCTCGAGGACGACATCCCGTTCTGAGGGCCGAAGGGACTTTCCGGGAGCAAGAAGGGCCGGTTTTCCGGCCCTTTTTCATGGGCCAAAACGCCCCTGCCGGCAGGATGGTGGATATACTTCAGCCCGACTTCGGCGGGCTTGCCCCGGTTGAGTCGCCAATAAAAGAGAAATCCGAGGGGAGGGGAAGTCGATGGAACTCTGGTCCCAGGTCTACGACCCGCTGGGCAACACGTTCCTGTCCACCCTGGTATGCGCGATCCCCGTGATCGTGCTGCTGGGCGGGCTGGGAATTTTCCACATCAAGGCCCATGTGGCCGCGGTCGCGGGGCTGGTCTCCTCGCTGCTGATTGCCATCGTCATCGTCGGCATGCCGACCGAGATGGCGGCTCGGGCGGCGATGTTCGGCGGCCTGTTCGGGTTGATCGGGATCGTCTGGATCATCATCAACCTGATCTTCATGTACCGGCTCACCCTGAAGGCCGGCCTGTTCAAGATCCTGCAGGACTCCATCGGCGGCATTTCCAACGACCGCCGGCTGCAGCTGGTCCTGATCGCCTTCTGCTTCGGCGCGTTCTTCGAAGGCGCCGCCGGCGGCGGAACTCCGGTGGCGGTGACCGGCGCCATCCTGATCGGCCTGGGTTTCTCGCCCCTGGCGGCCTCGGGCCTGTCGCTCATCGCCAACACGGCCCCGGTGGCCTACGGCGGTCTCGGCACGCCGATCATCGTGCTGAACAGCGTGACCCACAACACGGACGACTACCTGCTCACCCTGTCGGCCATGGTGGGTCGGCAGCTCCCGTTCTTCTCCGTGATCGTGCCCTTCTGGCTCGTGATCACCTTCTGCGGCCTGCGCAACACGATGGCGATCTGGCCCGCCATCCTGGTGGCCGGCGTGAGCTTCGCGATCCCGCAGTTCCTGATCTCCAACTTCCACGGCCCGTGGCTGGTGGACATGCTCTCCGCCATGATCTCCATGGTGGTGCTGGCCTGGTTCCTGACCAAGTGGAAGCCGAAACAGGTCATGACCGCCGCCGACGGCAGCGCCGGTAGCATGGTTTCCTACGCCGAGGCCCAGCGCAACAACGCGGGTCACGGCCACAGCAAGGAGATGGTCATCAAGGCGTGGATGCCCTGGATCATCCTGACCGCCGTGCTGGCGCTGTGGGGCATTCCCTGGATCAAGAACAACATCCTGAACATTCCGGGCATCACGTTCTGGAAGTGGGAGATCCCGGGGTTGCACAACATGGTGCAGCGGGTCGCGCCTGCCGTGGCGAAAGCCCACACCGAGAAGGCCGTCCTCAACATCGGCATCCTGTCCGCCACCGGTACCGGCATCCTGATCGCTGCCTTCATCTCCGGCAAGCTGATGGGGTTCAAGGTGAAGGAGATGGTCGGCGCGTGGGGCGAAACCGTCAGCGTGATGAAGTATTCGATCCTGACCATCGTCGCCATGCTGGCGCTCGGCTATACCACGCGCTACTCCGGCATGGATGCGACGCTCGGTCTCGCGCTTGCCAACACCGGTTGGCTGTATCCGTTCTTCGGCACCCTGATCGGCTGGATCGGCGTGGCGCTGACCGGTACCGATGCGGCGTCGAACGCGCTGTTCGGCAGTCAGCAGCAGATCACGGCGAACAAGCTCGGCCTCTCGCCCGAACTGATGGCCGCGGCCAACAGCTCCGGCGGCGTGATGGGCAAGATGATCGATGCCCAGAGCATCGTGGTGGCATCGGTCGCCACCAACTACGTCGGCAAGGAAGGCATCATCCTGCGCTACGTGTTCTGGCACTCGATCGCACTGGCTGCGCTGATCGGCCTGTTCGTGATGCTGCAGGCCTATGTGTATCCGTTCACCGAGATGGTCGTGCACGCACCTGCATCGGTGTCGACGCACTGAGGTGAGATGACGTCCCCCCCGATAGGCCTAGCGGTCTCTCCCCCCAAGGGGCCAGCCCTCTTGTGGGCTGAGGCCGGACACAGACAGTCCCTGCGGACTGTCTGTGCTTGGCCGTTGCCATCGGCCTCCGGCCGATGGCAGGTCGGCGAGAGCTGACTACCTTGCGAAGCACGGACGGCGCGCCAGCAGGCGCGCCGTTTTCGTTTCAGGGATCCTTGACGGTCTCGAAGTCGGCCGGCAGCACGATCTCGATCAGTTCGAGATCGTCGGAATGGCCGAGCTCGGTGTGGCGGATGCCCGGCGGTTGATGCACGCAGGAGCCGGCTTCGAGCGTCACTTCGCCCACCCCTTCGTAGTGGAAGCGGATCCAGCCCTTCAGCACGTACACCATCTGGAACTCGACTTTGTGATGGTGTCGTTCGGGCTGCGCGGCGGTTCCGGGCTTGGCGCGGATCACGTGGGCCACGAAGCGATTGCCGGTGGCGTCGCGGATGCCGAGATCGCGATACTGGAAGAACGGGCGCAGGCCGTCGTCGCGGAACGGACTGCTGGCGGCGTGGCTGACGGAAAAGCGCATCGCGTGATCCATGTTCCCTCCTCGTCTCGCTCGTTATGGCATCTGGATCTTGCCGCCGCCGCCCAGACCGCCCATGCCACCGGGGCCCATGCCGCCGGCACCGCCGCGCGGAATGACGATGGATGACGCCGCTTGGCGACGATACTCCTCCAGTTCGCGCACGGTGCGCTCCACCGCTTCCTTTGCTGCCGGAGCGTAGGCCACCACCGCTTCGGCCAGGGACTGCGCTTCGATCTCGAAGGACAGCGGCAACGTGCCCATCGTGGTGTACATCTGGGCTTCGCCCACGTACACGGTCGGGCGCTCCGCATCCGCGGAACCGTCGGATTTGACCGGATGCAGGATGCGGATGGTGCCCACCTTGCGGTCGGTGATGATTTCCTCTCGGTACAACTCGGCCGGGTCCATCGTCGGCTCCGGCAGGCGTGCGTCGCGCTCGGCCATGATCGCCTCTCATGAAGGATGTTGACGTGTCCGCCACTTTACCGCGGAGGTGCGGGGGAGCGCGATACACTTCGCCCTTCGCCCTCGTCCGAACATGCTCATGAGCGAAGCACTGCCAGCACTCGCGCAGTTCTCCCTGACCGGCCGGCGCATCCTCGTGACGGGTGCCAGCCGCGGCATCGGCCGGGCGCTGGCAAAGGGACTCTCCGAAGCGGGCGCCGCCGTGGCATTCGCCGCGCGGACGCGGTCCGACCTGGATGCAGCCGTGACCGAACTGCGCGCGAGCGGCAGGACCGCCTTTGCGGTGGAAGTGGATGTCGCGTCGGTCGAGGGCTGCCGCCGCGGCGTCGCCGAGGCCGTGCAGGCGCTCGGCGGTCTCGACGTGCTGGTCAACAATGCGGGTCTCGAGGAAGTATGCCCGTCGCTCGACGTCGACGAGGCGCGCTGGGATCGCATCCTCGACACCAATCTCAAGGGTGCCTTCTTCTGTGCCCAGGCGGCGGCTCGACACATGCCGTCCGGCAGCGCGATCGTGAACGTCTGCTCGATCCTGTCGGGCGTCGGCGCGGGGACTGCCGTGCCCTATGGATCGTCGAAGACCGGGTTGCTCGGCATGACACGCGGGTTGGCTGCCGAATGGGCAGCGCTCGGCATCCGCGTGAACGGCATCGCGCCGGGGTATTTCCGCACTGCCATGACCGAGGTGTTCTTCGAGGACACCGGGTGGGAGCGCTCCATGCTGGAGCGCATCCCGATGCGGCGGTTCGGACAGCTCGACGACCTCGTGGGCATCGCCATCTTTCTCTCGAGCCCGGCTTCGGCCTACTTGACGGGGCAGTGCCTGTACGTGGACGGCGGATTCATGGCTTCGATGTGAGCGTGGCCGCGGCGGAATGAACGGACCCAGGCGGAACCACGAGGAACGCGGGGGGGCACGGAGATGGCACGAAGAACTGCAAAGGCCCTTCGGTGTGTCACCCCGGGTTCTTTGCCGAGGTCCTCGTGTTCCCGTTCATTCGTATTGCATGCCCGACTGCCCGTGAACGATTCCCGTACCCCCGCCGTCGACACCATGGTGGCGGTCGAAGGCGTCGGCAAGTCCTTCGGGGGAACGACCGCCGTGGCCGACGTGACGTTCTCGGTCCCCCGCGGGCGCTTCCTCACCATCCTCGGCCCGAGCGGTTCCGGCAAGACCACGCTGCTGCGGATGATCGCGGGGTTCATCGAACCGAGCCGGGGCGAGATCTACATCCACGGCAAACCGGTGTCGGCGGTGCCGCCGCACCGCCGTGCCATCGGCATGGTGTTCCAGCGCCTCGCGCTGTTCCCGCATCTCACCGCGTGGGACAACGTGGCGTATCCGCTCCGGATGCGCGGCTTCGATGCCGCGGAGATACCCGATCGCGTCGCGGCCATGTTCGGCATCGTGCAATTGAAGGGCTTCGAGCAGCGCCGCATCCAGCAGCTCTCCGGCGGTCAGCAGCAGCGCGTGGCGATCGCCCGCGCCCTGGTGTTCGAGCCGGACCTCGTGCTGCTCGACGAACCGCTCGCGGCGCTCGATCGCAAGCTGCGCGAGGAAATGCAGCTCGAGATCCGCCGCATCCAGCAGGAACTGGGCGTCACCACCATCAACGTCACGCACGATCAGCGCGAAGCGCTGGTCATGTCCGACGAAGTGATGGTGATGGACGGCGGGCGCGTGCAGCAGATGGCGCCGCCGGCCGAGACCTATCGCAACCCCGCCAACGCGTTCGTCGCCACGTTCATCGGCGTGACCAACTTCCTTTCCGCGCACGTCGCTTCGCGCACGGGGAGCGCGCTGCGGGTACGCATCGGTGAGGTCGAATCGCCCGCCCGCCTGGCGGATCCGCAACAACCGACGCCGCCCCACGACGCGCGGGTGGATTGCGCGTTGCGTGCCGAGCACGTGCGGTTGAGGTCAGGCGCGCCGGCGGATGCGGACTGCAGCAGCCCGGGCAAGGTCGTGCAGTGCATCTTCGAGGGCGATCGCATCGTCTACGAAGTCGCGGTGGCGGCGCTCGGACCGGCGCTGATCCGCGTCATCGACGGCACGCCGGAAGCGCATCTGCTGCTGGCGCCCGGCACGTTAGTCGAAGTAGGTTGGAACGCGCGAGACCTGCTCGTGTTTCCGCGCTAGAGCGCACCGTAGTCACATGAACCCAACAACAGAGGAGGAGACCATGAACCGCAACCCCATCGATCGCCGCACCTTCCTTCAAGGTGCCGGTGCCTTTGCCGCGACGCTGCCCTTCGGCCGCCTCGCCTTCGCTGCCGACCCAGCCAAACCCAAGGAACTGATCGTGCGGGTCTGGGGCGGTGAATGGAAGGACGCCATCGACGGCGGCGTGTCGCAGAGCTTCACCAAGGCGACCGGCATCGGGATCAAATACGACGAGACCGAGGACAACGAGCTGCAACCGAAGCTGTGGGCCGCGGTGAAGCAGAAGCGCCGCCCTCCGGTGGCGGTCAACTGGGACACCACCACCAACGCCACCAAGTCGGCGTTGAAGAAGATGGGCGAGGATCTTTCGGACCTGCCCAATCTCAAGGGCTTGCTGCCGGTGGCGCAGCCGCTCGGCTTCGAGGGATATCCGCTCGTCAACGTGTACAGCTACGTGTACGTGCTCGCGTACCGCACCGACGCGTTCCCGCAAGGTGCGCCGAAGAGCTGGAAGGTGCTGCTCGATCCGAGGTTCAAGGGTCGCATCGCGCTCTACAACGACGGCATCGGCTTCCATCCGGCGGCGCAGGTCGCGGGCGGCGGCAAGGTGGAGGACATCCCGAAGAACATGAAGGCAGCGTGGGACTTCATCGGAAAACTGAAGGCGCAGAAGCCGCTGCTCGGCGAGGATCCGGACTTCACCAACTGGTTCCAGAAGGGCGAGATCGATCTTGCGTGCACCATCGTCACCAATGCGCGCGGTGCGAAGAAGAACGGCGTGAAGGTGGCCTGGACCATTCCGGAAGAGGGCGCGAAGGTGGACACCGATGCGCTGTGGATCCCGAAGGGGTTGCCCGCGAACGAACTGTACTGGGCCAAGCAGTACGTGAATCACGCGTTGTCGACCGAAGCGCAGCAAGGGTGGTGCGACGGCCTGGGCCTGCCGGGTGTGAACCCGAACATCAAGCCGCCGGCCGACATGGTGGGCGACCCGGCGTATCCCACCAAGCCGGAGGATTTCAAGAAGCTGATCCGCGTGCCCAACAGGATCCAGGTGGAGAACGAGAAGGAGTGGTTCGGGAAGTTCAAGTCGATCATGCAGGGGTGATGTCGAGCATGCAGCTGTTGCTGGCCCGCATCCCAACCTTCCCCCACGTACGTGGGGGAAGGGGTGCAAAGCCTTTTCGCCCGGCACAGCCGGGGGAATGGTGTACGTCCCCTCCCCCAGCTTCGCTGGGGGAGGGTTAGGGTGGGGGCAGCGGTGATGCTCGACGCGCTCGAAGCCGTTCGAGCCACGCTATGGCCACGCGCCTTCAGGCGCTTCACCGGAGCGATGCTGCTACTGCCGGCGGTGGCGCTGGTACTCGTGCTGGTTGCCGGCCTCGCCTGGATGGGCGACGCGAGCCTGCATCTGCTCGACACCGAGACCTTCGAGACCGGTGCGGACTACACGGCGGCGAACTACCGCCAGATGGGCGGTCAGGCCACCTACTGGATCGTGCTCGGGCGCAGCATTCTCGGTGCCGCGATCGTCACGCTCGTGACGCTGGTACTCGCTTTTCCGTACGCATACGTGATGGTGCGGACCGGATCGGCGTGGACACGGAAGATCCTGCTGGTGAGCCTGTTCCTGCCGTTCTTCATCGGTCAGGTGGTGCGGGCCTACGGGTGGCTGATCATCCTCGGCAAGGAAGGGTTGCTGAACTCGTTGTTCGGCATCCTCGGTCTCGGCCCGTTCAAGATGATCTACAACTACCCGTCGGTACTGTTCGGACTGGTGCAGTACCTGCTGCCGTTCGCGGTGCTGCTGATCGCGCCGGCGGTGACGGCCATCGACGAGGAGATCGAGCTCGCTTCCGAATCTCTGGGTGCGCACTGGCTGCGCACCTTCCGCCACGTCACGCTACCCATGGCGAAGCCGGGTCTGGTCGCGGCCGCGCTGGTGGTGTTCACGCTGGCGCTCACCGACTATGCGATGCCCGTCATCCTCGGCGGCGGCACCAACGACTTCATCGCGAATGCGGTCTACGACGCCTTCTTCCGCATTTCCGACAGCGGACTCGGTTCCGCGGTGGCGATCGTGTTGGTGCTCATCGCGACGCTGTTGGCGGCGGTGATCCTTACCGTGCTGGGCAGCGGGACTCTCGGATTCTCGGCGGAGCGGCGATGAGCACCGTCCGCAGCAAGGCCGTGGTGCTGTGGACCGTGGTCGTTCTCAACCTGATCCTGCTGGCTGCGCCGACGGTGATCATCCTCGGCGCGTCGGTCACGACCGGCAACATCATCACCTTTCCGCCCGAGGGCTTCTCGCTCAAGTGGTACGGCAAGGTGTTCGGATCGGTGGTCCTGCGCGAGGCCTTCGTGCGTTCGCTGTGGGTCTCGATCGTCTGCACCGTCATCGCGGTGCCCGCAGGAACGCTGGCGGCGCTCGCGCTCGCGCGCTACCGGATCCGGTTCGCGAAGCTCCTGCAGCTCTATCTGTTGTTGCCGTTCACCGTGCCGCTGATCGGCGCCGGCATGGGCATGCTCATGCTGTTCGGCGAACTGGGCATCCTCGGCGAGCTGTGGCCGGTGGGCCTGGCCTGCTGCGTCATCAATCTACCGTTCATGATCTGGGCGGTGCTCGCCAGCGCGAACGCTCTGGATACCGATCTGGAGAATGCAGCGGCGAACTGCGGCGCGGCGCCGCTCCATGCGTTCGTCACCGTGACGCTGCCTGCCGTGGCACCGGGCATCATCACCGGAGCGCTGTTGATGTTCGTGCTCGCCTTCAACGAATTCCTGGTGAGCCTGCTGCTGACCGATGCGAACACGGTCACGCTGCCGGTGTCGATCTACAATTCCATCCGTAACGTCATCACTCCCGACCTCGCGGCGGTCTCCGTCGTCTACATCCTGGTGGCGACCCTGGCCATTGCGCTGCTCGACCGTTGGGTCGGGCTCGAGATCTTTCTCAAGAGCAAGTGAATCCATGAACGCCCCTGCCGGGAAGAACATAGCCTTCCACGACCTCAGCCTTCTCGACGCAGTCGGCCGCGCGCAGTTGCTGCGGCGCGCGGAATCGGACCTGACGCCGTTCCTCGACAAGGTGCAGCCGATCGTGGAGGCGGTACGCACCGGAGGCGATGCGGCCATCGTGCGTTTCGCACACGACATCGATCGGGTCCGGATCGATCCCGACCACATCGCCGCCCGGCCTGCGGATTTCGATCGTGCGTTCACGCAGGTGGACCACGAGGTCATCGCCGCCATCGAGTATGCCGTCGAGAACATCCGCCGCTTCCACGAGGAACAGAAGCCCGAAGCGATGTGGATGAAGGAAGTGCGGCCCGGTGCCTTCGCCGGCGACCGCTGGCTGCCGATTCCATCGGTCGCCTGCTACGTGCCGCGCGGGAAGGGCGCGTTTCCGTCCGTGGTGATGATGACGACGGTACCGGCCGTCGTGGCCGGTGTGCCGGAGATCTGCGTGGTCACGCCGCCCGGCCCCGGCGGCGATTTCGACGCGGCCACCTTGGTGGCGGCGAAGATCGCCGGCGTGAAGACCGTGTATCGCGTCGGCGGTGCCGTCGCGGTGGCCGCCGTGGCCTACGGCACGAAGACCGTGAAGCCGTGCGCGAAGATCGTCGGCCCGGGGAGTCCGTGGGTCGTCGCAGCGAAGCGGTTGCTGGCCGGCGTGCTCGATACCGGTACGCCCGCGGGCCCCAGCGAATCCATCGTGCTCGCCGATGAAACCGCCGACGGGCGCGTTGCCGCCCTCGATCTGCTCGTCGAATCCGAGCACGGCCCCGATTCTTCCGCGTTTCTGGTGACGTCGAGTCGTGAAGTGGCGGACGCTGCTATCGCCGCGATCCCCGGGTACTGGCAGCGGATGGGCACGCAGCGCGTCGAGTTTTCCTCGACGGTGCTGGGAGGCCCGCGCGGCGGCGTCGTGCTCGCTCCCGACATGGATGCGGCGTGCGCGTTCGTGAACGACTACGCCCCCGAGCATCTGCTGATCCACGGCGACGAACCGTTCCAGTGGCTGGGGCGCATCCACAACGCCGGCGAGATCCTGCTGGGCCGCCACACGCCCATCACGCTGGGCAACTTCGTGCTCGGCCCGAATGCCGTCCTGCCCACCAGCGGCTGGGCGAGGACCTTCTCGCCCCTGTCGACGTTCGATTACATGAAGCGTACGGGTGTCGGTTATGTGACAGGGGCGGGCTATCCGGAACTGGCGAAGCACGCCCGGGTCCTCGCGACCTACGAAGGGTTCGAGGCCCACGCGAACGCTGTTTCAGAACTGCGCGACGCGCTGCTCCGCGGACCACGCTGAGCGTTCACTGTCGCGCGCAGGGGTGCGCCGCGAGCAGGTGATCCGGCTCGCTCGCGCCCACGACGGGTTTCAAGTGCACGGAGCGCCTGCCGATAACTCCCCGTGACCGGGGAGACGAGGGGTGCTGCCCGGGACCTCGCCACCGCCGACCTCCCCTGGCCGTCGGTGCAGTCCAAAGGAAAAACAACGATGAAGTCCATCGGTACCCGGCTCGCGATCTTCGTTTCGATCCTGCTGGTGGTCAGCGCCATCGTCATGGGCGCGCTGGCCTATTTCCACATGCGCAGCCTGGCCGAGGAGAATCTCAAACACGAGGTCCACCTCGCCGGCATGCTCCAGAGCAACCGGATCGCCGAATGGATCGGCGCCAAGCGCCGGATCATCGAAGCCCAGGCCAACGTCCTGTTCGAGCCCAATCCCCAGGCGCTGATGCTGCGCGCCAAGAACGCCGGCGACTTCGGCCCGCTCTTCGCCGGCTTTCCCGACAAGCGGATGATGAACGCCGATCCGAGCACGCCGCTGCCCCCGGGTTTCGATCCCACGGCGCGCCCCTGGTACAAGTTCGCCTCGGAGCGTGACGGGGCGGGCATCACCCCGCCGTTCATGAGCGTCTCCGACAAGAAGCTCGTCGTCACCATCGCCATGCCGATCCGGCGCGAGGGCTCGCTCTATGCCGTGATGGGTGCGAACGTCATTCTCGAAACGCTGGTGGAGAGCGTGCTGTCGATCCGGCTCGCGGGCGACAGCCATGCCTTCCTGGTGGACAAGGACGGCAAGGTCATCGCGCACCGCAAGACCGACATGGTGCTGAAGCCCATCGCCGACGAACTGCCCGGACTCACGGCGGAGCGGATCGCCGCCATGGCTGCGAACGGCACGCTGACCGAGATGACCGAAGGTGGGCAGAGCCGTCTCGTCGTCCTGCAGCCGGTCAAGGGTACGGATTGGTTCCTCGGGCTGTCGGTGGATGAGAAGGCCGCACTGGCACCGCTGCGCGCGATGCTGCTCACTTCCCTGCTCACGACCATCGGCATCATCGCGGCAGGCATCGTGCTGATGCGCATCGGCGTGGGCCGCATCCTCGCGGCACTTACGCGTCTGCGCGACGCACTGAACGACGTGGCGCAAGGCGAGGGCGATCTCACCGTGCGCCTCGCCGTGCAATCCCAGGACGAGGTCGGGCAGGCGGCAAGCGCGTTCAACCGCTTCATCGAACGGCTGCACGGCATGTTCCGCGAAGTCGGCCAGGAGACGCAGGCCGTCGACCGCCAGGTGTCCCTGGTCGCTGGCAAGACCACGCGGGTGGTGGAGGACTTCGAGCTTCAGACCGAGGAACTCGGCGCCACGGCAGCCGCGATCGAAGAAGTCACGGTCGGTGTCGCCCACATCGCCGATACGGCGAAGGACGCCCAGGGCGTCATGCACACCGCGGACACGGAATCGGAAGCCGGCGCACGCGCGGTCCGGCGGGTCACCGAAGAGATCGGGCGCATCGCGTCCGTGATCGAAAGGCTGGCGCAGGTGGTCGGCGGCCTCGGCAACCGTTCGGACGAGATCGCCAGCATCGTCGGTGCGATCAAGGACGTCGCGGAGCGCACCAATCTGCTCGCGCTCAACGCCGCGATCGAAGCGGCTCGCGCGGGCGAACAGGGCCGCGGTTTCGCGGTGGTGGCCGACGAGGTGCGCAACCTCGCCGAGCGGACGCGCGAATCTACCTCCGAGATCGGTGCGATGATCCAGTCGATCCAGAACGAGATCGCGGCCGCGGTGACCGGCATGGACGACGCCCGTCGCGTGGTGGCCGAGGGCGTGGAACTCGGCTCCAAGGCGAGTGCCAGCATCGGCAACGTGCGCACGCAGATGACCCGGGTGGTCACACGCATGCAGGAGATCGCGGACGCGACCGCCGAGCAGGCGTCGGCCATGTCCGACATGGCACGTCGTGCGGCACACGTCAGCACCATGATCGAGACCAACAGCGTGGCGCTCAACGAAGCCCACGGGGCGCTGACCGAGTCGGGTCAACGCACCCAGGAACTCGGACGCATCGTCGGCCGCTTCAAACTGTAGATCCTGCGCGTCGCGGGTGGGTACTCGTCCCCTATACTCGGGGACGACGGGCGAACGCACGGTGCGGTGCCGCTGGCCCGTGGATCAACGCCGAGGCCGCAACCCATGCCCGATTCACCTGCAAATCCCGACTACGCCACCCACGTGCGCGACGTCGTACTGTCGATGCCGGCCGCGCAGTTGTTCGGCTTCGACTTCACGCGGATCGAGCCCGGCAGCACCGAGCTCACGCTCCCCTATCGCGATGCGTTGAGCTTCCGTCACGGGTTCTTCCAGGGTGCCATCGTCGGCTCACTGGCGGATTTCGCGGGTGCCAGCGCTGCCGGCACGCTGCTGCCGAAGGGCTGGTTCGTGGCCACCGTCGACTACGACGTGCGCATCATCGCGCCGGCCCAGGGTGATCGGCTCGTCGCGCGCGGCCGTGTGGTGAAACCCGGGGCGACACTGTCGTTCGCCCAGGCCGACGTCTTCGTGGTGCGTGACCGCCGCGAGACCCAATGCGCGATGGCCTTCGTCACGACGCGCAATTTCGAGGTGAAGCCGGGCGCCTGATCAGCGTCGCTGCTGCGGTTGCAGCCGAGGCTATCGGGCCGCCATGTCGCTGTCCGGCTGCTGCAGCCATTTCGCGTTGCGCGAACGCCAGCCGCCCTGGTATCGCGCCTTGACGAGCTCGAGCAGCTCGGACCGCATGGTCTCGGCTTCATAGCGCGGCTTAGCGCAGGCATCCCCCTGGGGCAGCGGGCAGATGCGCGTATCCGACTGGACGTAGCGGAGGAACGATTCCGAGAGCGAATGACCCGGGCAGAGCACCGGTTCCGCCTCGGTCCGGTCGGGCAGCGCGCAGGCCGACATCACCTCGCGATAGAAGAGTTCGTACTGACCGCTCAGCGTGCCGAGGTCCTTGGTGTCGTAGCGGTTGAGGTCCGTGCGCAGCGACAGGATGCTGAGGGCCACGTCGAGCAGCGACATCCCGGCGATCCGCGCCTCGTCGGGATCCGGAGCGCTGTCGGCCCGGGCGCTGGAGGCGGCGAGGGTCAGCAGGAGGACGGCCAGGAAACGGGGGAAACCGGCGATGGCTCTCATGGTGGTTGCTCGCGACAGAATCTTTGATGCAATGCAACAAAGCATAGCTCATGCCGGGGCCGCCGCCTTCGGAAATCGCGCTTGCGGCACAATTCGGCCTCCACCCCCATCCCGGAGTCACCATGCGTTCCCTTGCCATCGTTGCCGCGAGCCTGCTGCTTGTGGCGGGCATCACCCGCGCCCAGGACGACGACCGAGTAGTTCCGGCTCACGAGGAGCCCCGGCACGTGCCGAAACTCGTCAACGAATGGGTGCGGGTGGTGGACGTGGCGATCCCCGAGGGTGAGCGCACCCTGTATCACGCCCATTCGCTCGACTATCCCTACCTGATGGTGACCAGCGTCACGCTGCAGAACCAGGTGTACGGCCAGGAGCCGAAGGACGTGAAGATCGAGCGCGGGTTCGTGGGCTACTACCGCGCGGTTCAGGGGACTTACACACACCGGTTCATCAATCGCGGGCCCGGTGTGTTCCGCGCGATCGGCATCGAGCTCTTGAACAATGCTCCGGCCTCGGTCACGGTCAATGCGCCCCCGCCCGAGATGCCGGGCCTGGCGACCGTCCTCGACAACGAGCGCGTTCGCGCGTGGCGGGTGACCGTCGCACCGGGCAAGTCGGTGGGTCCCGTCACGATTCCCGGTCCAAGCCTGCGCGTGGCCGTTGACGCCGGCACCATTGTGGAGCGAGCCGAGGGGAAGCCCGACCGCACCACGGCCCTCGTGCCCGCCGGCTTCGCGTTCCGCGAACAGTCCTACACCGCGACGTTCACCAACCCCGGCGACACTCCGATCGAGTTCGTGGAGTTCGCGCTGAAATGACGTTCGCGGTGCGCGGGCCCACCGCGCGCCCGGCGGGACATTCGCGATGACGAACGGGATGGCCGCGGGGAGCCGGAGCGGACTCGATCGCCTGCGATCGCTCTCACTCGTTGCGCGATACGCGCGCCCCTACCGAGCGCGGCTGATCGTGTTCACGATCGCACTGTTCGTAGGGGCGGCCTGCTTCCTGGTGTTGGGACAGGGGCTCAAGCTGGCGGTGGACAAGGGTTTCGCGGCAGGCGATCCCAAGGGCCTCGACCGCGCGCTGGTGTTTCTGCTCGTCGTGGTGGTGATCTCGGCCACCGTGACCTACGTGCGGTTCTACCTGATCTCGTGGCTCGGCGAGCGCATCGTCGCCGACCTGCGCCGGGCCGTGTTCTCGCGTGTGCTGACGCTGTCGCCCGCATGGTTCGAGACCACACGCACCGGCGAGATGGTGTCGCGATTGACCACGGATACGGCTCTCATCGAACAGGTGGTGGGCACCAGCGTTTCCATGGCGCTGCGCCAGGGGCTCATGGGGCTGGGTGCGCTGGTGATGCTGGCGATCACCAGTCTCAAGCTTACCGCGCTCGTGCTGCTGCTGGTGCCGATCGTGATGGGGCCCATCGTCGTGTTCGGTCGCCGCGTGCGGAAACTCTCGCGCGCGAGCCAGGATCGGGTGGCGGACATCGGCGTACATATCGACGAGACGCTGCACGAGATCCGCACCGTGCAGGCCTACGGTCATGAAGCGGAGGACCGGCGCAGTTTCGGCGCGACCATCGAAGCGGCGTTCGATACCGCTCGCCGGCGCATCGGCATGCGGGCAGGCCTCGTTGCGTCGGTGATCCTGCTAGTGTTCGGCGGCATCGGCGTGATCCTCTGGATCGGTGGCCACGACGTGATGGCCGGCAGGATCACGCCCGGCGAGCTGTCGGCATTCGTCTTCTATGCAGCGATGGTGGCTGGCGCCGCGGGTGCAGTGAGCGAAGTAGTGGGTGATCTCCAGCGCGGTGCAGGTGCTGCGGAACGGCTGGCGGAAATCCTCGCGACCGACCCCGACATCGCCGCACCGTCGAACCCGATGCCGTTGCCCGTGCCGCCGGTCGGGCGCGTCGAGCTGCACGCGGTGCGTTTTGCCTATCCGTCGCGACCTGCACCGCCGGCACTCGACGACATGACGCTGCGCGTGGAGCCGGGCGAGCGAGTCGCCCTCGTCGGGCCGTCCGGTGCCGGCAAGTCCACGGTCTTCCAGTTGCTGCTGCGCTTCTACGATCCGCAGGATGGGGTGGTGCGTCTTGACGGTGTCGATCTGCGTCGCGCCGATCCGGCGGCGGTGCGCGCCCGCATGGCGCTGGTGCCGCAGGAGCCGGCGATCTTCGCGGCGAGCGTGCGCGAGAACGTCCGGTACGGCAGACCCGATGCCGATGATGCGGCGGTGGAAGCAGCTTGCGAGGCAGCGTTCGCACGCGCGTTCGTCGAAGAGCTGCCCGACGGTTACGACACGTTCCTGGGCGAGCGCGGCGTGCGATTGTCCGGCGGTCAGCGCCAGCGTCTTGCGATCGCTCGTGCCATTCTCGCCGATCGACCGGTGCTGCTGCTCGACGAAGCCACCAGCGCACTGGATGCGGAATCGGAGCGTGTGGTGCAGCTCGCACTCGAGCGCCTCATGCAGGGACGCACCTCCCTCGTGATCGCACATCGCCTGGCGACGGTGAAGAATGCCGATCGCATCGCCGTGGTGGACGGCGGCAGGATCGTCGGCGTCGGCACCCACGAAGCATTGCTCGGCTCGAACCCGCTGTACGCGCGGCTCGCCGAACTTCAGTTCGGTGTCTAGGTGCTGCAGGCGCTCGCGGTTTCCGGCTATCGCTCGCTGCGCGACCTGGTCGTGCCGCTCGGCCGCTTGACTGCGGTCACCGGCCCCAACGGCGCCGGCAAGTCGAATCTTTATCGGGCGCTGCGCCTGCTGGCAGATACGGCCCAGGGCCGTGTCGTGGCGTCGCGTCGCTCGCACGCGAAGGCGGATTGCCGTCGACGCTGTGGGCCGGGCCCGAAACGTTCTCGCGTGCCGTGAAGCGAGGGGAGCATGCGGTGGAGGGAACGGTCCGTTCCGGACCGGTGCGCCTGCTGCTGGGTTTCACTGCGGAGGACTACGGCTACGCGATCGATCTCGGCCTGCCGCCGAAAAGCAGCTCGGCATTCTCGCTCGATCCCGAGATCAAGCATGAGGTTCTCTGGGGCGGCGCGACGCTGCGGCCGTCGACGGTGCTCGCAGAGCGCCGCGGCGGCCTCGCACAGATCGCCGGCGCTGACGATCGCGTGACGCTGAGTCGGCACGTGCCTGCCTGGGACAGCATGCTGACCCACTGCGCCGATCCGCGCGCAGCCCCCGAGATGATCGCACTGCGCGAGCGCATCCGTGCGTGGCGCTTCTATGACCAGCTGCGCAGCGATCCCGATGCCGGTGCCCGTCGGCCGCAGGTGGGGACGCGCACCGTGGCGCTCGGGCATGACGGCACCGATCTCGCCGCGGCACTGCAGACGATCCGGGAGATCGGCGATCCGGAAGCGCTCGACGCCGCTGTCGAGGATGCCTTCGCCGGTGCTGCGGTGGAGGTCACACAGGCGGAGGGCTGGTTCGAAGTGCAGCTGCGCCAGCACGGTCTGCTTCGTCCGCTCAAGGCGGCAGAGTGGTCCGACGGGACGCTGCGCTACATCTCCTGGATCGCTGCATTGCTGACACCGCGGCCGCCCGAGCTGCTGGTGCTCAACGAACCCGAAACGAGTCTGCATCCGGACCTGCACCCGGCACTCGGACGCCTGGTCCTGCAGGCTGCGAAATCCTCGCAGGTGATCGTGGTGTCGCATGCACCACGCCTGCTGGCGACGCTGCAGGAGAAGGGCGGCTGCGAGGTGCTGCAGCTGGAGAAGCGGCTCGGTGAGACGCGGCTGGCGAACGAGGACGAACTGGACGTGCCGGGATGGAAGTGGCCGGTGCGGTAGGTGTCTCCCACCCATCGCCCTCCCTCGGCAAAGCCGGCGCTTCGCTGGCCCCCACCCTCCGCCCTCCCCCGGCAAAGCCGGGGGAGGGGACGTACACCCCTTCCCCCGACTTTGTCGGGGGAAGGCCGTGATGGGGGCTACTTCGTGCGCCGAATCGTTCCCTTCCTGGCAGTCGCGCGCGACGCAGTCTTTGCGATTGCCGGTGCATCCCGCAACGCCTTCTCAATCACCGCATCCGCGACCCAGCGCGCGACGCGATCCACTTCGCGATTACTCGCTCCCCAGATGTCCTTGAGTACCACGTAAGGCTCGATGCCGTAGACCAGCGACAGCGCCTTCAGCAGGTTCTCGAAGTCGCGTGCGCCGAGCCGCGATCGCAACGGTTCGGCCGCGCGCGCCAGGATCGTGCGGCGATGGCCGCGCCGGAACGGTTCTTCCTGCAGCTGCCCCGCCCTTTCCAACGCGGTGTGCTCGAGCGCGAGTTGCAGAGCGGCACGCAACTGCGGTTCGAATTCCTTGAAGCGCGGGAACGTGCGATTGAAGAGATCGCGCACGCGCTCGGCGCCGGCGAGTTCGCGCGATTCGAAACGACGTACCGGTCCGAGGCTCTCCTCGACGATCGCCTTGATCAGGCGTGCGCGGCTCGGATAGTAGCGGTAGGCCGTCGCGCGCGACACGCCGGCCGCCGCGGCCACTTCCGCAACGGTCACGACGGCACCGTGACGCGCGAGATTCATCGCTTCGGCCAGCAGCGTGGCCTGGGTGTGCGCGCGCCGGCCCCCTGCGACCGGGGTCGGCACATCGGCTTCCGTCCGGCGGGCGGGACGGTCTCTTGACGCTCGTCGCATGGCGCGTTTATGGTACGTTGAAAATGAGACACGTGTCTCATTTCTCGAGGTGAACTCCCGTCGGGGGTGATGCCGAGGGGACAAAATCATCGAGGCTGCTGTTGCGGCGCCGCATCCCGCGGGTTCCATACAGGGAGTGCGCTGCAGCAGCAAGCACCGGGAACCGGAGGAGCATTGCGCGTCGCCTGCTACTGGTGGGGAGGGGTGCGGCATGTCGGACGCCTGTCGGCGGACGGACGCGAGATCGCGCCCCTGGCGCTCGGAGCCCGCGCGGCGGAAGTCGGCGTGCAGGCCTTGGTGGATCTGGTTGCTGCAGGACGTCCGGTTCCCGGTACGTCGGGCCCGGCTGTCGCGCTCGCGGCGGTGAAGCTCGATGCGCCCTTTCCGCGCCCGCGCCGTAATCTCTTCTGCGTGGGCAAGAACTACCACGACCACGCGAAGGAGTTCGCGGGCAGCGGCTTCGATTCGTCGGTGACGAAGCCGGGCGAGGAGATTCCGCCGCATCCGATCATCTTCTCGAAGGTGCCCGAGTGCGTCATCGCGACCGGTGCGACGGTGCGCATGCCCCGTGGCGTCTCGGAGGCGATCGACTACGAAGCCGAACTCGCCGTCATCATCGGGCGCGAGGGTCGCAGCATCACCGCGTCGCGCGCGATGGATCACGTGTGGGGCTACACCGTGGTGAACGACGTGACCGCACGCGACTGGCAAGGGCGCCACAAGCAGTGGCTGATGGGCAAGTCGTTCGACACGTTCTGCCCCATGGGGCCGTGGGCCGTGGATGCCGACGAGCTCGACGGCCGCGATACTCGCGTGCGCTGCTGGGTGAACGGCGAGTTGCGTCAGGATGCGTCCACGCGCGATCTCATCTTCGACATCCCGACGCTGATCGAAACGATCTCCGCCGGTATCACGCTCTATCCCGGCGACATCATCGCGACAGGCACGCCGGCTGGCGTGGGCATCGGCTTTTTGCCGCCGAAGTATCTGAAGTCAGGCGACACCGTGCGCGTCGAGATCGACGGCATCGGCGTGCTCGAGAACCCCGTATCCTGACCATGCAGCGCACGATCGATCGCATGGCGGTCGAGGTGGACGGCGAGGGCGACGCCGTCGTGCTGGTGCACGGTCTCGGCGGATCCTGCAACACCTGGACGCCGCTGATGCCTGAACTCACCCGCATGCAGGCGGTGCGGCCGGACATGCCGGGGTCCGGTCGCTCGCACAAGGCCCATGCGCTGGCGGAGCCGGGCCTCTCGATCGATCGGCTCGTGGCGTCCGTACTGCGCGTGTGCAGCGCTCTTGGCATCGAGCGCGCCTGGTTTGCCGGTCATTCGCTCGGCACCATCGTCTGCCAGCATCTCGCCGTGGCGGAGCCGAAGCGCGTGCGCGGGCTGCTGCTGTTCGGGCCGGTGCTGGCGCCGCCCGATGCGGCTCGCGACGGCATGCGTCAGCGTGCCGCCAAAGCGCGCGCCGAAGGGATGGCCGGTATCGCCGATGCGATCGTGCAGGGTGCGCTCTCGCCTTCGACGCGCGAGACTCAGCCGGTCGCCATTGCCTTCGTGCGCGAGTCGCTGCTCGCGCAGGACCCGGAAGGCTACGCGCGCACCTGCGAGGCGCTGGCTGGCGCGCAGGCGGCCGACGTCGCGCGCATCGAAGCGCCGGTGCTGCTCGTGACCGGCGACGAGGACGCGATCGCGCCGCCCCAGGCGACGCGCACGCTGGCCTCGAAAATGTCCAACGCCCGGGCGGAGATCCTGCCGCGCTGCGGGCATTGGACCCCCATCGAACGCGCGGCCGAATGCCGGGCGCTCGTCCGCGGATTCCTGAACGGTCATCGTTGAGCAGGAGGAACGCATCATGGCCAACGTCGTCTTCACCAACGTACGCATCCTGGATGGCTCCGGCGATATGCCGTGGCAGGGCGAAGTGCAGGTGCAGGGCAACCGGATCGCACGCATCGCCCGCGGCAGCCGGGCGATTCCCGCGAACGGACTCACCGTGATCGACGGTGCCGGGGCGACGCTGATGCCCGGCATGTGCGAGGCTCACACGCACTTCGCGTGGAACGACCAGCCGTCGCTCGGCTCGATCCAGAGGATGCCGGTCGAGGAGCACATCCTGTGGTGCGCCCACGTCGCCGAGCGCTATCTCGATCGCGGCTTCACTTCCTGTGTGGGCGCAGCCACCGCCAAGGCGCGGCTCGACGTGGTGACCCGCAATGCCATCGAATCCGGCCTCATCAAGGGGCCGCGCTACCTGGCGGCGAGCCAGGAGATCACGGTGGCCGGTGGCCTGGCCGACGAGACCCTGCCGCACCTGCCCTTCGAGGAGCTGTCGTTCGGCGCCGTGGTGAGCGGCCCGGAAGAGATGCGCAAGTGCGTGCGCATGTTCCTCAAGTACGGGGTCGACACCATCAAGCTGAACCTGTCGGGTGAATACCTCGCCGGTATCCCCGCCGAGTTCACGCCCATGACGGATGCCGAGATCGCCACGGCCGTCCACGAAGTGAAGCTGCGCGGCAAGCGCCTCGCCGCCCATGCACGATCCGCCGAGTCGGTGAAACAGTGCGTACGCCATGGCATCCAGATCATCTACCACGCCAGCTTCGCCGACGAGGAAGCGCTCGACATGCTCGAAGCGAACAAGGAGAAGCACTTCGTCGCGCCGGGCATCGCGTGGTTGATCAATACGTCCTACCACGCCGCCGAATACGGCATCACGCCGGACGCCGCCAAGGCCATGGGCTATCACCGCGAGCTGGAGATAGCCTGCGAAACGCTGCAGAAGATGCGCAAGCGTGGCATCCGCATCCTGCCCGGCGGTGACTACGGTTTCGCGTGGATCCAGCACGGGACCAACGCGAAGGATCTGGAGTACTTCGTGAAGTACCTGGGCTTCTCGCCCATGGAGGCGTTGATCGCCGCGACGAAGCTCGGCGGGGAAATCATGATGCGGCCGAAGGAACTGGGGCTGGTCAAGGAGGGCTACCTCGCCGATCTCCTCCTGGTGGACGGCGACCCGGTCGCGAACATCGCCGTGTTGCAGGACCCCGACCGCATCCTCGCGGTCATGAAGGACGGGCAGTTCCACAAGACCCCGGAAGTCCGCGCCGGCCGCAGCCGCCTCGGACTCTCGGCTGCGTGAAGGAGGAGGCCATGCCGAACGTACTGTTCACCAACGTCCGCATCATCGACGGCACCAGTCCGCAGCCCTACACGGGTGAGGTCATGGTGCAGGGCAACCGCATCGCGCGCGTTTCGCGCGGCGGCTCCGGCATCTCGACCGCGGGTTTGACCGTCATCGACGGTGCCGGCGCGACCCTGATGCCCGGCATGGTCGAGGCGCACACGCACTTCGCGTGGAACAACGCCTCGAACTTCGATGACATCCAGCGCATGCCCACGGAGGAGCACGTGCTGTGGACCGCGCACGTCGCCAAGGTCTACCTGGACCACGGCTGGACATCGTGCGTCGGCGCCGCGACGGCCAAGCCGCGCCTCGACGTGGTGGTGCGCGATGCGATCAACTCGGGCCTGATCAAGGGCCCGCGCTATCTCGCGGCGAGCCAGGAGATCACCGTGGCCGGCGGCCTCGGCGACGAGACCCTGCCGCACATTCCCTATCCCGAGTACAGCTTCGGCCAGATCGTGAGCGGACCGGAAGAGATGCGCAAATGCGTGCGCATGTTCCTCAAGTACGGGGTCGATTCCATCAAGCTGAATCTGTCCGGCGACAACTTCGTGCCGTTCGCACCGGCCGAGACCACGTGGATGAGCGACGAGGAAGTCGCCATGGCGGTCCGCGAGGCGAAGGTGCGCGGCAAGCGCGTGTCGGTGCACGCGCGCTCGTGCGAATCGGTGAAGCAGGCGCTGCGGCACGGCTGCGAGGTGATCTACCACGCGAGCTTCACCGACGAGGAAGCGCTCGACATGCTCGAGCAGCATCGCGACCGGATCTTCGTGGCCCCGGGCATCTCGGTGCTGGTCAAGCTGCTCTACGAAGGCGAGGTGATCGGCGTGTCCCATCAGAAGGCGAAGGAGATGGGCTACGAAGTCGAATTGGAAGCCGCGGCCAAGTCGCTGCAGGCGATGCACAAGCGCGGGGTGCGCGTATTGCCCGGCGGTGACTACGGCTTCTCGTGGGCACCCCACGGCACCAACGCCATGGATCTGCAGTACCTGGTGAAGTACGCCGGCATGACGCCGATGGAAACCATCCAGGCGGCCACCCGCTACGGCGGCCAGATCATGATGCGGCCGAACGAACTGGGGCAGGTGAAGGAGGGCTTCCTCGCCGACCTGTTGCTGGTGGATGGTGATCCGGTCGCGAACCTGGGCGTGCTGCTCGAAGAGAATCGCCTGCTCGCGATCATGAAGGACGGGGTGTTCCACAAGGAACCGGAAGTGCGGGCGGGTGCAGGCAGCCGGTCGCGGTGGGCATTGTCGGCGGCTTGATGGGGGAGTTTGTCGATGTTTGATTGCCGCGGCCCCCACCCTAACCCTCCCCCGGCGAAGCCGGGGGAGGGGATGGTTGCGCCATCCCCTTCGGGGAGTCGGACGGCCCTCACCCTCAGTCCCTCTCCCAGAGGGAGAGGGAAGGACACCCCTTCCCCCACTGGAGGCGGGGGAAGGTTGGGATGGGGGCAAACGATGTGGAGTACCACGCGATGACCCGCATCTGGCGCTGGCTCGGCATCGCCGTCATCGCCGTCCCCGTCGCGATCTTCATCGTCTGGGCGCTATGGGACAACCATCCGCTGTTCCTGCGCACGCTGCTGAACGGCGTCACGCTCGCCGCACTGTATTTCGTCGTCGCGAGCGGTTTCACGCTGGTGTTCGGCCTGATGCGCAACGTCAACCTCGCGCACGGCTCGCTCTATCTGCTCGGTGCGTATCTGGGCTGGGTGGTGGGGCAGATCACGGGGTCGTGGCTGCTCGCGGTGGCCGCCGGCTTCGTCGTCGCGGCGCTGGTGGGTCTGGTGCTGCAGGTGGGCGTGTTCCGCTTCATGCCGGGGCAGGACCTGCGCCAGACCATGTTCACCATCGGGCTGTCCATCGTGCTGGCCGACATCATGCTGTGGATCTGGGGCGGCGAGATCTACCAGTTCGATCCGCCTGCGCTGATCTTCGGCAAGACGCCGATGCCGCTCATCAAGTCGTATCCCACGTATCGCCTCGTGCTGCTCGCGACCGCCATCGTGATCGGCTTCGTGCTGTGGTGGTTCCTCAATCGCACGCGTGTCGGCATGATGATCCGTGCCGGTGTCGACGACCGTGCGATGCTCGCGGCGTCGGGCACGAACGTCCAGATGGTGTTCGCCATCACCTTCGCCATCGGCGCAGGGCTCGCGGGGTTCGGCGGCGTCGTCGGCGGCACGGCATTGTCGATCTCACCGGGTGAGGACGTGCGCTACCTGCTGGCATCGCTGGTGGTCGTGATCGTCGGCGGCATGGGCAGCATCATCGGAGCGGCGTTCGGCTCGCTGCTGGTCGGTATCACGGAACAGTTCGGACTCGCCTACGCGCCTACCTATGGCGTCGTGTTCACTTTCGTGATCATGACGCTGGTGCTGGCGTTCCGACCGCAGGGCATCCTGGGGAGGAAGGCGTGAGCGCAGCGTATTGGCGCCGGGCCATGAACAGCGGGACCGCGACGGTCCCGACCTCCACGCCGGCGGGACAGCGGCCCGGTTCGTGGCGTGCTCCCGGCGCGGCCTCCATGCCGAGAGTGGAGTTCACGTCGATGCCGTCGGCGGGTCGGGTCATCCAATGGCTCGCCCTCGGGGCGCTGGTGTTGTATCCGCTGTTCGCCTCGCCCTTTTTCACCTATCAGATCGCCGGCCAATCGCTGGTGCTGGGACTCATCGCCCTCTCGCTCACGCTGCTGGCCGGTTACGGCGGCATGGTGTCGCTGGCGCAGATGACGGTGGCCGGTGTCGCGGGCTATTGCATCGCCATCTTCGGCACCAGTGCCGCAGTGCAGATCAGCCTCGGCTGGCCCTGGTGGATCGCGGTGATCCTCGCTGTGACCATCGCGACCCTGGTGGCCACCTTCATCGGCTGGCTGTCGGTGCGCACCGAGGGCATCTACACCATCATGATCACGCTCGCCATCGGCGTGGCGTTCTACTACCTCTGTCTGCAGAACTACACGCTGTTCAACGGCTTCGCGGGGTTCCAGAAGGTGCAGGCGCCGGAGGCGTTCGGTGTCGACTGGAAGCTGCCGATCCCGTTCTACTACCTGACGCTGGCGTGCGCCGTGGCCGGCTATCTGTTCGTGATCTACCTGGTCCGCACGCCGTTCGGTCTGGCCCTGCAAGGGGTGCGCGACAACCCGCGGCGCATGAACGCGCTCGGCTTCGACGTCACCGCGCATCGCGTAGCAGCGCATGCCGTTGCCGGATTAATCGCCGCCGTCGGCGGCGTGCTGCTGGTCTGGTACAACGGGCTGGTGGTGCCGGGCTCCATCGGCACCGGGTCGCTCCTCAAGATCCTCATCATCGCCGTGCTCGGCGGCCTGCGGCATCCGTTGGGCGCCTTCCTGGGAGCGATCGTGTACGTGCTGCTCCAGACCTTCTCGATGGATGCGCTGGGCGACAGCTATCGGGAACGCTACAACCTGGTGATCGGCGGCGTGTTCCTGCTGATCGTCGCGTTTTCTCCGGATGGAATCCTCGGCTGGTGGGAGGCCTTGCGAAGGCGAGCCTCCCGCGGGCGGAGTGCGGGGTAGTCCCGCGGCGTCGAGCCGCATAACACATGGAGGAATGGGTAATGGACCAGAAACGACGACTGTTGGGGAGAAGCGTGATCGGCGCGGCGGTGGCAGTCGCACTGTCCGGCGCCGTCTACGCGCAGGACACGATCAAGATCGGGGTGGTGGCCGCGCTCGAAGGTCCGTTCGCCGCGGGCGGCCAGGACTGCATCCGCGGCGCAGAGCTCGCGTTGAAGGAGTTCAACGGCATGGCCGGCGGCAAGAAGATCGAGTTCATCAAGGGTTCGTCCGACGCAACGCCCGACAAGGCCGTCAACGCCACGCGCAAGCTGGTGGAGCAGGACAAGGTGCAGATCATGATCGGCCCGCTGTCCGGTGACGAGGGGATCGCGGTCAAGAACTACTCCAAGACCCAGCCGGGCGTCACGTTCGTCAACGGCTCTTCCGGTGCCCAGGCCACGACGCTGGTGGACCCGTCGCCAAACTTCTATCGCTTCCATACCGAGGGTGCGCAGTGGATGGTGGGTCTCGGCGAGCACGCGCTCTCCAAGGGCTACAAGAAGATGTACCTGATCGCCGAGGACTACGGCTTCCCGTACTCCCAGGTGCAGGGCTTCATGGCGAGCTATTGCGCCAAGGGTGGTCACATCGTCGGCAAGTCCTGGGTGCCGCTCGGCACGAAGGATTACTCATCCGTCGTCGCGAAGATCCCGAACGACATCGACGCGCTGCTGGTGGTGCTGGGCGGCTCGGACGCGGTGAACTTCCTCACGCAATACGAGCAGGCCGGCGGCGACAAGCCGATGGTGGGCGGTACGATCACGGTGGATCAGACGGTGCTCAACTTCAAGGGCAAGCGTCGTGAGTCGCTGGTGGGTACGCCTTCTGCCGGACCGATGGCCGACGTGCTCGATACGCCGGAGTGGAAGAAGTTCGTCGCCGGCTACAAGGCCAACTTCAAGGACGGCTTCCCGAGCCCCTCGCTGTTCGCATATCTGTACTACGTGAGCACCCGTTCGGCACTGGAAGGCTTGAACGCCGTGAAGGGTGATCTCTCCGACGGCCAGAAGAAGTACCGCGCGGCGCTGCAGAAACTCGAATGGAACGGCCCGGCCGGCCCGGTCAAGATCGACGAGAACCGCAACGGCATCGGCACCACGTACATCACGGAAGTGGTGAAGAACGCCGACGGCAGCCTGGCGAACAAGGTCATCAAGACCATTCCCAACGTCACGCAGACTCTGGGGTTGTCGAAGGCCGAGTTCCAGAAGATGGGCCTCGGTTCGCGCGACGTGCCGAGCTGCCCGTAACCGTAGCGTAGGAAGAGGATCCGCGCCGTGGCTTCCGTCACGCAACTCAACCCGGGGAACGGTCCGTCCGTCGCCTCGGGCGACGCGCTCGTGCTCGAGCACGTGACGCGCAGCTTCGGCGCGCTGAAGGCCATCGACGACGTGAGTCTCACGGTGGCCGCCGGGGAACGGCGTGCGATCCTGGGTGCCAACGGCGCCGGGAAGACCACGCTGTTCAACGTCATCACGGGTGACTTCCCGCCCACGTCCGGGCGGGTCTATTTCTTCGGCGAGGATGTCACGATGCTGGCCCCCAACGAGCACATCCGTCGGGGCATGCGTCGGACCTATCAGGCCTCGCTGCTCTTTCGCGACCTCGCGGTGCGCGACAACGTCTTCCTGGCGGTCCGCGGGGTATCGCGGGGACGTTTCTCGTTCCGGCGCGTGCGGCGCGGTCATTCCACGAACGAGGCGACCGAACGCATCCTGCACCACGTGCGGCTTGAGGCCATTGCCGACACGCCGGTCAACGCGCTTTCGCACGGCCAGCAACGCCAGCTCGAAATCGGCATGGCGCTCGCCGGCGCGCCCCGCATGATCCTGTTCGACGAACCCGCGGCCGGCCTCTCACCGGCCGAGCGCCGCGAACTGGTGGCTCTGCTCGAAGGGCTCCCGCGCCATATGGGCTTCGTCATCATCGAGCACGATCTCGACATCGCGCTGCGCGTGGGCGAACGCGTGACGATCATGCACAACGGCCGCGTGCTGAAGCACGGCACACCGGCCGAGATCGAGAACGACGCCGAAGTGCAGGCGATCTATCTGGGCAAGCACTGATGGCCAGGCGATCTCCCGGCATGACCGGTTCCACCGCACCCATCCTCGAGATCCGCGATCTCGACGTCTACTACGGGCGCGCTCACGCGCTGCAGGGTGTCTCGCTGACGCTCGATCATGGCGTGCTGGCAGTGGTGGGTCGCAACGGCATGGGCAAGACCACGCTGTGCAACGCGATCATGGGCCTCGTGCCGGCTCGCGGTAGCGTGAAGCTGAGCGGCGAAGAGATCCTGGGGCTCGCGCCCAATCGCGTGACCGACCGCGGCATCGGTTTCGTGCCGCAGGGGCGGCGCGTGTGGGCGTCGCTCAGTGTCGACGAGCATCTGCGTCTGGTGAGCCGCAGCGGCTCGCAGGGCGTATGGACCGTCAATCGCATCTATCAGACGTTCCCGAGATTGGCGGAACGTCGCAGCAATGGCGGCGCGCAACTGTCGGGTGGTGAGCAGCAGATGCTCGCCATCGCTCGCGCGCTGCTGCTCAACCCCCGCCTCCTGGTCATGGACGAGCCCACCGAAGGCCTGGCCCCGGTCATCGTCGAGCAGGTGGCCGGGATGCTGCACTCCCTGGCCGAGGAGGGCGACGTCTCGGTCCTGCTCATCGAACAGAACCTTGGTGTGGCCCTGGAAGTGGCCGACAACGTCGCGGTGATGCTGAACGGTCGCATTGCCCGGATCTTGCCGGCCAATGAGCTCGCCGGCGACCTGGACCTCCAGCAGCGCCTGCTGGGCGTGAAATCGGCCGGCGAGGTCGAGGAGGAAGGCGCGGAGGCGGCGGAGCCGACCGAGGAGGCTCCGCGGGTGTTCACGGTGCGCCGCGCGGGCGACGAGAACGTGGCCGGTACGGCCGGGGCCGACGCGCCGACGACGGTGCGCGGGTTCACGCGCTGGAACAGCGAGGACACCACCACGCAGCCCCGTGACACGCATCTGCGCCGTGACCGCTCTCCGGAAGCAACGCCCCCGGATTTCGCCGCACCGTTGCCCGTGGTGACAGCCGTGCCGACGGGGACCGTCGGCACCGTGGCCTACGTCGCCGGCACGTTCGACACCAAGGGCCGCGAGCTCATGTACCTGCGCGGCTGCCTCGAACGGCTGGGCGTGAGGACCATCACCATCGACCTGGCCACCACCGGCAAGCCTTCGCCCGCGACCATCAGCCCGGCGGAGGTGGCGCGCCATCATCCGAAGGGCTCCCACGCGGTGTTCACCGGTGACCGCGGGGCATCGGTGGAAGCGATGGCGGCAGCGTTCGAACGCTTCATCGTGACGCGACGCGACTTGGGCGGGCTCATCTCCGCCGGTGGTTCGGGCGGGACCGCACTCGCGACCCCCGCCATGCGTCGCCTGTCCATCGGCGTGCCGAAGGTGATGGTGTCCACCGTGGCTTCCGGCGACGTGAAGGCTTATGTGGGGCCCTCCGACATCTGCATGATGTATTCGGTGACGGACGTTTCCGGGATCAACCGCATTTCCGAGAAGGTGCTGGCCAACGCCGCCCATGCGCTCGCCGGCATGATCCAGAACGCCAGCCGCAATCTCGAGCAGTCGCGCTCGAAGCCGGCGGTGGGCCTCACCATGTTCGGTGTCACCACGCCGTGCGTGCAGGCCACCATGCAAGCGCTCGCCGAGCGCTACGACTGCCTGACGTTCCACGCGACCGGCACCGGCGGCCAATCCATGGAGAAGCTGGTGGATTCCGGCCTGCTCTCCGCGGTGATCGACATCACGACCACCGAGGTGGCCGACGAACTGATGGGCGGCGTGTTCTCGGCCGGACCGGAGCGCTTCGAGTCGATCATCCGCTCGCGCATTCCCTACGTCGGTTCGTGCGGCGCGCTGGACATGGTGAATTTCCATGCGATGGACACCGTGCCCTCGCAGTTCCGCGGCCGCAACCTCTACAAGCACAACTCGAACGTGACCTTGATGCGCACCACGTCGGAAGAGAACGCGCGCATGGGTGAGTGGATCGCGGCGAAGCTGAACCGGATGGAAGGGCCGGTGCGGTTCCTCATCCCCGAAGGCGGCGTCTCGCTGCTCGATGCCCCCGGCAAGGCGTTCTGGGACCCGGCGGCGGACAAGGCGCTGTTCTCCGCGATCGAGCGTCACTTCCGCGCCACTTCCCAGCGCAAGCTGATCAAGCTGCCGTTCAACATCAACGACGCCGGTTTCGTGGAGGGGCTGCTGGCCCAGTTTCGCGACATCGAGCCGAAAGCTGCCGAAGCGCGCGGCGCCGCCACCCGTTAGGAGACATCGAAGTCATGCCCCGCATCGCCCGTGCCGCCATCCTTGCGAAGTTCCGCGACATGGTCGCGGCCGGCCAGCCCATCGTCGGCGGTGGTGCCGGCACCGGGTTGTCGGCGAAGTGCGAGGAGGCCGGCGGCATCGACCTGATCGTCATCTACAACTCGGGCCGCTACCGCATGGCGGGGCGCGGATCGCTGGCCGGGTTGATGGCCTACGGCAACGCCAACGACATCGTGGTCGAAATGGCGCGCGAGGTGTTGCCGGTCGTCAGGAAGACGCCGGTACTCGCGGGGGTGAACGGCACCGATCCCTTCATGATCACCGACCATTTCCTGCAGCAGCTCGCCGATCTCGGTTTCTCGGGCATCCAGAACTTCCCGACCGTGGGTCTCTTTGACGGGGTCATCCGCAAGCAGCTCGAAGAGACGGGCATGGGCTACGCGCTGGAGGTGGACGTGATCCGCCAGGCGGCGCAGATGGATCTGCTCACCACGCCCTACGTTTTTTCGGAGGAGGATGCCCGCGCCATGGCTGCGGCCGGTGCGGACATCGTCGTCTGCCACCTGGGGCTGACCACGGGCGGGGCGATCGGCGCCGAGACTGCGGTCTCGCTGCAGGACTGCGTGCCGAAGATCAATGCGTGGGCCAAGGCCGCCAAGGAAGTGAAGTCCGACGTCATTGTGCTGTGCCACGGCGGGCCCATCGCCATGCCGCCCCACGCCGAGTTCATCCTGAAGCATTGCCCCGAGTGTCACGGTTTCTACGGCGCCTCCAGCATGGAGCGCCTGCCCACCGAGGTCGCGCTCGCCGAGCAGACCCGGAAGTTCAAGCAGATCTCACGGTAGCCGCTTCCATGATCAACGGCATCATTCGCCAGCCTTCCTCTGCGCCCTTCCCCGGATCGAAGGGGTCTTGCCCCCTTCTCCCCCCGGGAGAAGGGCCGGGGATGAGGGAAGGTTTGGACGTCGTGCAGATTTTTCCATCCCTGACCCCCAACCTCCCTCCCGGAAGGAGAGGGGAGTTCGTGCCGGTTCCGCCATCCCTCACCCCCATACCCCTCTCCCGGAGGGAGAGGGGAGGTTTCAGCACGAAACGGTCTGATGACCGTTTCGTGATCATCAAGTCTGGAGGTCGTCATGTCTGGTGCTGATTTCGGTTACTTCATCCTCGCGCTGATCGCGATCGCGATCGTCGTCGCGATCGGGGTCTGGCTGCTGCACTGGCTGTACCTGCGCTCGTCGAAGGAGCGCTCGTTCGTGCGCACGGGCTTCGGCGGGCAGAAGGTGGTGCTCGGCGGCGGCGCGTTCGTGCTGCCGATCGTGCACGACGTGATTCCGGTCAACATGAACACCTTGAAGCTCGAGGTGAGCCGCGGTCGCGACAAGGCGCTCATCACCAAGGACCGCATGCGGGTCGACGTGATCGCCGAGTTCTACGTGCGCGTCCAGGCTTCTGACGATGCCGTGGCCGCTGCTGCCCAGACGCTCGGCCAACGCACTCTGCAACCCGAGCTGCTCGAGGAACTGATCGAAGGCAAGTTCGTCGATGCGCTGCGCACCGTGGCGGCCGAGATGACCATGGAGGAATTGCACGAGAAGCGTGGCGAGTACGTGAGGCGGGTGCGCAATGTCGTGGCGGAAGACCTGCTGAAGAACGGCCTGGAGCTGGAAGCCGCGTCGCTGACGCAACTCGACCAGACCGCGATGGAGTACTTCAACCCGAGCAACGCGTTCGACGCCGAGGGCATGACGCGCCTCACCGAGCAGATCGAGAAGCGCAAGAAGCAGCGCAACGACATCGAGCAGGACACGATGATCCAGATCCGCAACAAGAACCTCGAGACCGAGCGCATGGCGCTCGACATCGATCGGGAGCTCGAGTACGCGCGTCTCACCCAGGAGCAGGAACTGGAAGTGCGCCGTGCGCAGCAGCGGGCCGAGGTCGTCCGCGAGCGGGTGGACAAGGAGCAGGAGGCCGAGCGCGCGCAGATCGTGTCGCGCGAATCCATCGAGAAGGCCCGCATCACCTCCGAGCGGTTGCTGGAAGAGGAGCGCATCAAGCGCGAGCGCGATGTACAGTCGGCCGAGATAGAGCGCCGCAAGGCACTGGAACTGGCGGAGCAGCAGCGCGCCATCGCGGTGGCGCAGGCCTCGAAATCGCAGTCCGAAGCGCAGGCGGCGGCCGATCAGGCGCGGGCTAAGGCGGTAGCGGAGGAGGAACGCGTCTTCACGGCGCGCGAGACCGAGATCGCCGAGCGTCGCAAAGCGATCGAACTGATCGAGGCGCGCAAGGAAGCCGAGCGTGAGGGGTTGCGACTGAGAATGGCGGCCGAGGCAGAAAAACTCGCGGCCGACGATCGTGGTGCGGCGGTGCGGGCCCAGGCTGAAGCCGATGCCGACGCCGACAAGATCCGTGCGTTGGCGCTGCGCGTGCGGCAGGAGATCGAGGCCGAGGGCACACGTCTCATGAACGAGGCACAGAACACGTTGTCGACCGAGGCGCGTCTGTCCGCGCTGCGGATGAAGCTGGTCGAGAAGATCGACTCGATCATCCGCGAATCGGTGAAGCCCATGGAGCGCATCGAGGGCATCAAGATCCTGCAGGTGGACGGTCTGACCGGGGGCGGCGGTGGCGGGACGGCGAACGAGATGACGGGCGGCGGCTTTGCCGACAGCGTCGTCAACTCCGCGCTGCGCTTCCGCGCGCAGGCGCCGCTGGTGGACCAGCTGCTGCGCGAAATCGGCGTCGAAGGGGGCGATCTCGGCAAGATCGCACAGTCCATGGCGACGGCGCTGCCGTCGGCCGTGAAGTCCGAGTGAGCGGCTCGTGATCCGTGTCTATACGTCGAGCGTGATCGACGCCGCCGCCGACGCGGTGTGGGGCGTGATCCGCGATTTCAACGCCTTGCCCAGCTGGCTGCCGATCGTCGTGGAATCGCGTATCGAAGACGGTCAGCCCGCCGACAAGGTGGGTTGCGTGCGCGCGTTTCGCATGCGTGACGGCGGTCGGCTGCGCGAGCAGCTGTTGAGCCTGTCGGACTACGACTACCAGTGCGTGTACTCCATCCTCGAGTCCCCCATGCCGCTGACCAACTACGTGGCGACCCTCAAGCTGACGCCGGTGACGGACGGGCAGCGGGCGTTCGCGGAGTGGAGCGCGGAGTTCGATTGCGATCCTCGCGACGAGCGGGACCTGGCGCGGAACATCGGGCAGGGGGTGTTCCAGCTGGGGTTCGATGCCTTGAAGCAGCGGTTCGGGCGGCGGTAACGGAGGTCGCCGCTTGAATTCGGGAGACCACCAAGCCAGGCACTCCCTCCCCCGACTGGGTCAGGGGAGGGCTGGGGAGGGGGCGACGGCCGCGACATGCAGAAGGTAGTCCGCACCGCCGTCATAGACGCCCCGCTTTCGAGGGTCTGGGAGATCCTGCGCGACTTCAACAGCCATACCGCCTGGCACCCGGTCGTCGCGCAATCGGAGATCGAAGGCAACGAACCCTCCGACCGCGTCGGCTGTGTCCGCAACTTCACGCTGAAGGACGGTGCGCGCATCCGCGAGCAGTTGATCGCGCTCTCCGACCGCGATCACACCTTCACCTACTGCATTCTCGACGCCGACGTGCCGCTCGAGCGCTACGTCGCGACCGTCACGCTGAAACCGGTCACCGACGGCAACCGCACGTTCTGGCACTGGCAATCCACCTTCCGCACGCCGCCCGGTCGCGAGCGCGAGTTGACCGACATGGTGGGCAAGAGTGTCTACGAAGGCGGGTTCGCGGGGCTGAGGCAGTACCTGGCGCGCGGCCGGGCGGCGTCGGGATCCGCCGTCGGATCCGGCGAGACCTACGAGACCGATGCCGTCGTCTTCGAGCGCGCCGGTGGGCCGGAAGTACTGAAATTGCGGCGAGTGCAGGTGTCACCGCCCGGAACAGGCGAGGCGCGCGTGCGCCACGCCGCAATCGGCGTGAACTACTTCGACATCTACGTGCGTTCCGGTGTCGTGCCCGCGGCGACACCGGGATCGGTGCTCGGGATGGAAGCGGTGGGCGTGGTGACCGACGTCGGGCCGGATGTCACCAACGTGATGCCGGGCGACCGCGTCGCGTATGCCATCTTCCCGCCGGGAAGCTATTGCGGTCTGCGCACCGTCGACGCTCAAAATCTGATCCGTGTGCCCGAAGACGTTTCGAACGAGGTGGCGGCGGCAGGGTTGCTCAAAGGCCTGACGGCCGAATACCTGCTGTTCCGTCTGCATCCTCTGAAGGCCGGCGAGGTAGTGCTGGTGCACGCAGCCGCCGGGGGGCTCGGGGCCATCGTCACTCAGTGGGCGTCAGCGTTGGGCGCAACGGTCATCGGTACCGTCTCGAGCGAAGAGAAGGCACGCGATGCCCGCGCCCACGGCTGCCGCCACGTCATCGTGACGCGCGACTACCGATTCGCGGAAGCGGTTCAGCGGGCGACTGACGGCCACGGTGCCGATCTGATCATCGACGGACTCGGCGAGCGGGGCGTGAGCGAGAACCTCGCGGCCGCGGCGATGTTCGGGCACTGGGTCAATCTCGGCAATGCCACCGGCCCGATCACCGCCTTGTCCGTCGCCGGCCTGTCGGACAAGAGCGTGACCTTCACGCGCCCGGTGCTGTTCCATTACACCGCGGATCCGCGGCGTCTCGGTGCGATGGCGGACAGGCTATGGGCCGCGATCCGAGCCGGTGCGGTGCGACCCGTGATCGGAGAAACATTCGCGCTCGGCATGGTGGCCGAGGCGCATCGGCATCTCGAATCGCGGACCAGCCGGGGGTCCCTGGTTCTGGTGCCCTGACGCCGACCAGGCGGACTTACAGCACCTTGTCCGCGACCATCGCGCGGAACACCAGATCCACGTACTTGTTCAGCGTGGGCCCCAGGTCGTCCTGCATGGACGTCTTCACGGTTCCGCTCCAGACGGGCGCCTCGGTTCCGACGTCGAACAGTTTGGTGGACGACATCAGCCAGGTGGCGCCGTCCACCTCGCGCGGTGCGACTTTGGTCACCTGCCAGACCCCCGAGTAGTACCCGTACATGCCGACGACGGTGCCGGTGTAGACGGTGCCGCCGGACACGATGGTGCTCGATTGCTCCTCGGCACCGGGGCGCGAGATCATCACCGCGTCGGCGCCGCTTTTCGCGACCGCGGCGCGCAGCTGCGCCTCGTCCGCAGGGCTGTCGCTGGGGATGATGGTGTACGCCGGAACGCCCTGGATGCCGCGGCTGCCGAGCCGCTCGACCATGCGGTCCTCGAAGACCCGCCGCAAGGTCGCGTCGTAGGCGATCGCATAGACCATGACCTTCTTCGGCGGCTTGCCGACGTGGGCGGGATTCGCCTGGTGCGCGACGAGCTGGTTCGTGGCGCATCCGGCCAGGAGGACTGCGGCAACGACGAGGACAACGGCGATGCTGCGTGGCATGTTCGGCATCGTTCCGGGTGGCAATCGAGGAAGAACGGCGTACGCGGATCGAACCAGGCGGCGCGTGGGCAGTATACTCGGCCGACCCAAGGAGAGAGCCGACCTTGAACACGATCGCCTATCGTTTCGCATATGCGTTGTTCCTATTCACCGCGCTCACCCTGGGCGCGTGCGCCATCCAGGATCGCACCAGCCTGGACGCGAGCTGGTCGGCGCCCGACCGGCCGGCCAAGCACTTCAAGAAGGTGCTGGTCATCACGGTGGCGCGCGACGAGTTCGTGCAGCAGGAGTTGCAGGACATGCTCGCGAAGCGACTCCAGTCCGAGGGCATGAACGCGGTGGCGTCCCATCGGTATTTCACACGCTACGTGCCGGAGGAGAAGGAGCGCTTCCGGGAAGCGATCGAGTCCTCCGACGCCGACGCGGTGTTCGTGCTGCGGGCGACGTTTGCAGATACCGAGTCCCGTACGTCGCCCGACTACCCGATCTATACGTATCCGACGAACGTCCGGACGGCGCCCGACTACACGCTGACGGAGCTTGGTTCCGAGGCCACGCTGTTCGAGCGCAAGGGGCAGAAGCGGGTCTGGAGCGCGCGACTGCTCACCGAGAACGCCGGCACCGGCGATCGCGAAAGGGCCATCAACCAGTACATCGACGCGCTGGTGGCGGCGATGAAGAAGGACAAGGTGTTCTGAAGGGGTGTTCTGAAGGGACCCCCGGGGGTGCAATCCGCGGCCACGTTGCCGGGATGGCGCACGGCCCGGTGCCAGCTTTCAGCGCGCACGCCGCTCGGCGGCGGCGCGTTTGCCGAGGAAGATCTCCGCAAGCGCCGGCGTCTCCCGGAAGGTGCGTTCCAGCGCCTCGATAAAATGCCGCACCCGCAGCGGCACCAGGCTGCCTGGTGCATACAGCGCATGGATGTCGAGCGCCGGCGGATCGTGGCGCGGCAGAACCCGTTTGACGCGGCCCGCCTTCATGTCGTCGAAGTACAGCCATACGGGACCGATGGCGATGCCGTTGCCGCCCAGCACCGCGGCACGGATGGCGCGCAGATTGTTCGCGCGGAAGTTGCCCTGCACGCGCGTGGCGACGTCGCCCTCCGGCCCTTCGAAATGCCAGTCGTTGGTGTAGGGGATGAAGCTGTTGACGATGCAGCGATGGCGCGCGAGATCGTGCGGATGCTTCGGGGTGCCACGCTCCGCGAGATATGCCGGAGACGCGAAACAGCCCTGCGGGCTCGCGCCGATCTTGCGGGCCACCAGCCGCAGATCCGGCAGCGGACCGAAGCGGATGGCAACGTCGATGCGCTCCTCGATGAGATCGATGAAGCGGTCGGTCAGCACGAGGTCGATGCTGAGCTGCGGATTGGCTTCGGCAAGGCGCAGCAGCACCGGTGTCAGCCAGGTCTCGCCGAAGGAGGCGGGGCAGTTCACGCGCAGTGTTCCGCTCACGCTGCCGCGCAGGCGGCCGAAGCTCGATTGCAGTTCGTCGACGTCCTCGATGAGCTGCTTCGCGCGGGCGTAACAGACTTCGCCTGCCTCGGTGAGACGCAGCCCCGAAGCGCCGCGCGCGAGCAGCTGGGCGCCGAGCGCGCGCTCCAGTCTTGCGATCTGGCGGCTGATGGTGGGTTGGGTGGTGCCGGACTGCCGCGCCGCGGCGGAGAAGCTGCCTGCTTCCACGGCGCGGGCAAAGAGGCGCATGAGGTTGAGGAGGTCCATGAGGGTACTGAAAACCCCAAGGCGCTCACCGCGGAGGACGCGGGGGAAAGGAAAGAACAGAAGACAAAGGGTTTGGTCTTCCGCCGCGTCCGCCGCGTTTGGAGCTTCTTTTCTGTGGGGGTGGTTTTATTTAAGGGGTATGCCTCGGCAGGCATGGGCGGTATGTTACCGGGTGCCGTTCCCCTGAGCGACGGAGCTGCCTAGCATGCGCGCCGGAGCAGAGATCGATCCCACGGAGCTTCCATGAAAGCCTACGAACTGCAGCACCGCACCGGTCTGGACAACGTCGTCCGCGTCGATCGGGCCGATCCGAAGCCGGGCCCCGGCCAGGTGCTGATCCGCACCAAGGCCTGGTCCCTCAACTACCGCGACCTGCTGGTGGCGAAGGGCGGGTACGGGGCACCACCGCCTCAGGGCCGCATTCCCCTGTCGGACGGGGTCGGCGAGATCGTGGAGGTGGGCGCAGGCGTCACACGGGTGAAGGTGGGCGACCGGGTGGCGGGGTGCTTCATGCAGGCCTGGCTCGCGGGCGTCGTGCCGCCGGAGGCGCCCATGAGCGCGCTGGGCGGCGCGATCGACGGCATGCTGGCCGAGTACGTGGTGCTCTCCGAGCAGGGTGTGGTGAAGGTGCCGGCGCACCTGACCGACGAAGAGGCCGCGTGCCTGCCCTGTGCCGGTGTGACCGCGTGGAATGCGCTGGTGCGCGAGGGCGACATCAAGGCCGGGGACACGGTGGTCTGCCTCGGTACCGGCGGCGTATCGATGATCGCGCTGCAGTTCGCGAAGATGCACGGCGCCCGCGTGATCATCACCTCGTCCAGCGACGAGAAGCTCGCGCAGGCGAAGCAGGCGGGTGCCGATGAAACCATCAACTACAAGACGCGGTCCGACTGGGACAAGGCGGTGGTGGAACTCACCGGCGGCCGTGGTGCCGACATCGTGGTGGAAGTGGGCGGCAGCGGCACGCTGGACAAGTCCGTCGCGGCGGTGCGGTTGGGCGGCTACGTCGGCCTGATCGGGGTGCTCACCGGTACCGGCGGCCAGATGAACACGGCAGCCGTGCTGCGGCGGCACATCCGCGTGCAGGGGATCTATGTGGGTTCGCGTGAGATGTTCGAGGAGATGAACCGGGCCATCGCCCTGCACGGCATGCGCCTGCCGATCGGCCGCAGTTTCGGATTCGAAGAGGCCCGCGCCGCGTACGATCACCTCGATGGTGCAACGCACACGGGGAAGGTGACCATCCGCATGTAGTTGCAGTGAGCCCCTCTCCCCCCGGGAGAGGGGTTGGGGTGAGGGGAATCACCATTCACCTCGAAGAGGTTGGCGCAGCCAACCTCTCCCGGAGGGAGAGGGGGCGGAGCGGTTATAGTTGGCAGTTCATCGAAGAGGAAGGCTCTGGAACCATGGCATTGCTCGACGTTTCGCTCTCGGACAAGTACACCCTCGACAAGGGGCGGGTATTCCTCACCGGCACGCAGGCGCTGGTCCGGCTGCCGCTCATGCAGCAGCGGCGCGATGCGTCGGAGGGCTACAGCACTGCCGGCTACATCTCCGGCTATCGCGGCAGCCCGCTCGGCGGTTACGACCAGCAGCTGACCGCGGCCTCGAAGTTCCTCAAGGAACACAACATCCACTTCCAGCCCGGGGTCAACGAGGACCTCGCGGCGACCGCCTGTTGGGGGACGCAGCAGGCACACCTCGCCGGCGACAACAAGTTCGACGGCGTGTTCGCGGTCTGGTACGGCAAGGGACCCGGCGTGGACCGGACCGGCGACGCCTTCCGTCACGGCAATCTGGCAGGTACGGCACCCAAGGGCGGCGTCATCGCGCTGATGGGCGATGACCACACTTGCGAATCGTCGACCACCGCGCACCAGAGCGAGTTCGCGATGGTCGACGCGATGATGCCGATCCTCAATCCGGCCGGCGTGCAGGAGCTGCTCGACTACGGCATCTACGGGTGGGCGCTGTCACGCTATTCAGGCTGCTGGGTGGGCCTAAAGTCCATGAAGGACACCATCGATGCGACGGCCTCGGTGGACGTGGATCCGGCACGCGTGCGCATCCGCATTCCCGATGACTTCAAGCTGCCCGAGGGCGGAGTCAACATCCGCTTCCCCGATCCGCCCCTGGATCAGGAATCGCGGCTGCACAACGTGAAGATCGAGGCGGTGAAGGCGTTCGCGCGCACCAACCGCATCGACCGCGTGGTGATCGACGCGCCGAACGCGAAACTCGGCATCGCCACCTGCGGCAAGTCGTACATGGATGTGCGGCAGGCGTTGCAGTACCTCGGGATCGACGACGCCGAAGCACAGCGACTGGGCTTGCGCGTCTACAAGATCGGCATGACCTGGCCGCTCGAGGCCACGGGTGCGAGCGAGTTCGCCGAAGGACTCGAGAAGATCATCGTGGTGGAAGAGAAGCGCGCGTTGATCGAGCCGCAGTTGAAGGACGTGCTGTACGGCAAGGCCAACGCACCCGTCGTGATCGGCAAGCTGGACGAGCACGGCGCGCAACTCTTCCGCAGCAACGCCGCGCTGGACCCAAACGAGATCGCCATCGCCATCGGCAAGCGCATCCTCGAGCGGACCGACGACGCGCAACTGCGTGCCCGGGTCGCCGAGCAGGAAGCGCTGGAAACCCGCGCGGTCGAGAAGCCCGCGATGGATCGCACGCCGTACTTCTGCTCCGGTTGCCCGCACAACACCGGCACCAAGGTGCCGCCGGGCAGCCGCGCCATGGCCGGCATCGGCTGCCACTTCATGGCGCAGTGGATGGATCGCAACACCGCCGGCTACACGCAGATGGGCGGCGAAGGTGCCAGCTGGATGGGCATGGCGCCGTTCGTGAAGACGTCGCACATCTTCCAGAACATCGGTGACGGTACCTACTTCCATTCGGGTTCGCTCGCGGTGCGCGCGGCGGTCGCTTCCGGCGCGAACATGACCTACAAGATCCTGTACAACGATGCCGTCGCCATGACTGGCGGTCAGCACGTGGACGGGCAGCTCACCGTGCCGCAGATCACGCAGCAGATGCACGCGGAAGGCGCGACGAAGATCGCCGTGGTCACGGACGAACCGGAGAAGTATGGCTCGGGCGCAACCTTCGCCCCTGGCGTTACCGTGCATCATCGCGACGACTATCTCGCCGTGCAGCAGGAGTTCACCAAGGTCGGCGGCGTGAGCGTGATCGTCTACGACCAGACCTGTGCCGCCGAGAAGCGCCGTCGGCGCAAGCGCAACCTGTATCCCGATCCGCCCAAGCGCGTCTTCATCAACGATCTGGTGTGCGAGGGTTGCGGCGATTGCGGCGTGAAGTCCAACTGCGTGTCGGTGACGCCGCTCGAGACCGAATTCGGCCGGAAGCGCAAGATCGACCAGTCCGCCTGCAACAAAGACTACTCCTGCGTGAAGGGCTTCTGCCCGAGCTTCGTCACCGTGCACGGGGGCGGGGTGCGCAAGGCAGCCCCTTCGAAGCCCGCGGGCGAGAACACGGAAGTGCTGTTTCCGGCCGTGTCTGAACCGGCACTGCCGAGCCTCGACGCGCCGTACGGCATCATGGTGACGGGCGTCGGCGGCACGGGTGTCGTGACGATCGGTGCCATCGTTGGCATGGCCGCGCACCTGGAGGGCAAGGGTTTCGGCGGGCTCGACATGGCCGGCCTCGCGCAGAAAGGTGGCGCGGTATGGAGCCACCTGCAGATCGCGAAGCATCCCGACGACATCAAGACGGTCCGTCTCGGTGCCGGCGGTGCGAAGCTGGTGCTGGGTTGCGACCTCGTGGTCTCCGCCAGCCAGAAGACCATGGAGACCACGCGTCCCGGTACGCGGATGGTGGTCAACACCCACGAGCAGATGACCGGTGCGTTCACGCGCAACGCCGACTTCAAGTTTCCCGGCAACTCGCTGCGCGAGACGATTGAGCACGGTGTGGGCGCGGACAACGCGGAGTTCGTCGGCGCGTCTCGCATTGCCACGGCATTGATGGGCGATTCCATCGCCACCAACATGTTCATGCTGGGCTTCGCGTTCCAGCGCGGTCTGGTGCCGGTGTCGTCCGAGGCGCTCAACAAGGCGATCGAACTGAACGGCGCAGGCGTCAAGATGAACCAGGCGGCATTCCTTTGGGGTCGCCGGGCGGCGGTGGACCTGAAGGCGGTCGAGAAGCTCATCGCCCCCAGGACGGAGCAGACCACGAGCGTGAAGGTATCGGAGACCCTGGACGAGACGATCGCGCGCCGGGTGGCCTTCCTCACGGACTACCAGGATGCGGCGTGGGCCGACCGCTATCGCAAGCTGGTGGACGAGGTGCGCGCCGCGGAAACGGCGAAGGCCAAGGGCGAAACGGCGCTGACCGAAGCGGTGGTCCGCTACTTCTTCAAGCTGATGGCCTACAAGGACGAGTACGAGGTGGCGCGTCTGTACACCAGCGGCGAATTCCGCCACAAGCTGGACCAGCAGTTCGACGGCGACTTCAAGCTGCGCTTCCACCTGGCGCCGCCGCTGTTCAGCAAACGCGACCCGGTGACGGGTGAGCTGCAGAAGCGCGAGTACGGTCCGTGGGTGTTCAGCGCCTTCAAGCTGCTCGCGAAGATGAAGGGCCTGCGCGGCACGGCGCTGGACATCTTCGGCCGCACGCAGGAGCGCCGGACCGAACGTGCGCTGATCGGAGAGTACGAGACGACGATCCGCGGCCTGCTGGCGAAGCTCGATCATGACAACCATGCGACGGCCGTGCAGATCGCCTCGATTCCGGAAGAGATCCGCGGCTTTGGTCATGTGAAGGAACGCAACCTGGCCGCCGCGAAGGAGAAGGAAGCCCGGCTAGTGGCGGCGTTCGGGGTGCCGGAGGAGAGAAGGGCGGCCGCCTGACACAGCGGTCCGCGTAGGGGCATGCGGCGCTCGGGCTGATTGCCGGGCGCCTGACCTGGTAAGCCATTTGTAAGTGGTGGAAAGGCAAACTTCCTGAATCGACCGGGCGCGGCAGGCCTGTGCCGCGCCCCCGAGATTCCTGAAGTTCTCGTATCCCCGGAGGTTTCGTGCATCCTCGACCAAGGCCCACCCGCCGTACGGCGGCACCTCGGAGCACACTCGGCATCGCGGAGCGCGAGCGCTTCCCCGCGCAGACCGAATCGGAATCGACGAGGTCCGGCCGGTGCGCTGCCCTGATGGGCTTCACCCCCGGACTCGAGACCGAGGGGCTGACGGGTGTCCTGCACGAGTTCGATCGGATGCTGGACATCCAGCTTCACACCGATCCTTCGACGTTGTCCGTGGAAGACAGCACGCCGGAGGCGTTTGCCTGGATCCTGTTCGACGCGGACCGGCTGGGAATTGCAGCCGAAGCCGGTATCGCCGTGCTGCGCGAGCGCCTGCCCAAGGCGCACATCGTGGTGTTCGGCAAGACGGAGCTGGCATCGGAAATCGATGGTCTGCTGCGCCGTGGTGCGTCGGCTTTCGTGCCGCGCCGCTTCACGCACGATGCCGTTCTTGCGGTGCTCGCGCTCGTCGCGTCCGGCGAGCGTTTCAGGCCGGTCGTGACGGAGCTCTCGGGAGCAGATCGGGCCGAGCACGCGGCGGGCGATGTTTCCTCGCGCACGTTGCGCGAGTTCGGGTTGACGAAGGCCGAGCAGCAGGTCCTCATGCTCGTCGCTCAGGGCAAGACCAACCTGCAGATCGCGCTGGAGTTGGGCAAGCGCGAGGGAACGGTGCGGGTGCAGATGAGCTCGATCCTGGACAAGCTCAAGGTCCCCAACCGCGCGGCGGCGATCCTGGTGGCGATGCGCGACCCGGCGATGATCGACGCCCAGATTGCACGCGTGCAGGAGCGCCCCCTGGACCTCGACTGGCTCTATCCGCACATGGAGTCTCGTCGGCATCGGGCCGGGGACGTCCTGTTCCGCAAGGGCGATCTCGGCCGCGAGATGTTCGTGGTACAGCGCGGCTGCGTGAGCCTCACGCAGCTCGGCCTCGAGATGCACGAGAACGACATCTTCGGCGAGATCGCCATCTTCTCGCCGAACCACCGGCGCACGTCGACCGCGGTCTGCGCGGCCGACACGGACCTCTTCGTCCTGGACGAGGACCAGGTGAAGCAGATGCACTACGCGAACCCGGCATTCGCGCTCACTGTGCTGCAGCTCATCACGAATCGACTGCTGGCCGATCGACAGCGCGTGCGCTGACGACGGTGTTGAACTGGGGCCGAAGTCGGATTTCGGTCCAGGGCATGGCGAATCGGGGTGTGTGCCCACCTTCCCTATGAGGACTTGCATATGCATGCCCTCGGACAGACAGAGCCGGCTTTCCTGCGCACGATGCAAGCCACACGCAGGCGAAGTCCGTATCTCGGACACCTCGCCGCGGGCGGCCACGGTCTGTGCCCGGGATCGTGGGTGAGCGGCCCCATGACGGCCCACTGGAGTCCGGGTTACATCGTAGAGGAGGTTTCCATGACTCAAGTTCCGAAAGCGCTGATTCGCCACGCGCGGTCGATTCCGACCCTGGCGCTCGCCGGCAGCATGCTCGCCTTCGCTGTGCCCGCCTCCGTCGCGAGCGCCGGCGAGGGTATCCGGGGCAACCCGTGCGATGTGCGCGACACCTGCAGTTCCGACCCGGCCAGGTACGTGGCACATCGTGACGATTCCAACATCAAGGCCCGCGAGTACGTCGGCGAAATGCGCTGGGGTACGGGCGGTGCGCCGGATAACGTGTACGTGATCTCCAGGACAGTGGGGTCGCGCGACTTTTCGGCGGCCAAGCCTTGCGAGACGCGCGACGCCTGCAACGCGGGCCCGCAAAGCTGGAAGGTTGTGCGCAGCGGTCCGTCCGTCGACGTTCGGCACGTCGCCAACCAGGAAGGAAGGAGCGCCGCCAACGGTGCGCCGCACTGACGGTCAGTCTCTCCCCCATCTCGCCATCGAGAGGTTGCCCCGGTGCTCCGCGACGGAGCACCGGGGCATTTTGTATCTTGCATTCCCGTCGAACGGGTGGTCGATGGCCTCGGCCATCCTCCGGCGGCAGCTCATCCATTTGTCCGATTCTCGCAAGGGAGGCCTGCCGGAGACCATGGCGTCACCGTATCCGTCGAAGGTGATGCCATGAACCTGACCGCGAACGTCGGCGGTGCCGGCAGCATCGGTGCCAAGCGAACTCGAACGCTCGGCGCACCCCTTGCGGCATCGCCGTACGCTGGGCACGCTGAGCAAGCGCTTCCGTCCCCGCAACCGACCTGCGCCTCGGGTTGGTCGATCGATCCCGGCCTCACTCCCGCGGAGACCGAGATCCTGGCCCTCGTGGCCCGTGGCAAGACCAACGACGAGATCGCCGCCGCGCGTGGCAGCCACCCCGGCACCGTTCGCATCCAGCTCACGGCGATCTTCCGCAAGCTGCAGGTGCGGAACCGGTCCGAGGCGACGCTGGTGGCATTGCGGTCGGGGTTCGTTGCGGATCGTCAGGTGGAGCTCACCGAGACACAACCCGTCGATCTCGCGTTCCTGATGCCGCATCTGTACTACCTGCGCTGTCCGGCAGGTCGGGTGCTGTTCCGAAGGGGCGATCCTGCGGCCGGAATCTATCTCATGCAGCGCGGCCGGGTTCGTCTCGTGGAGTCCGGCAGCGAACTCAAACCGGGGGATCTGTTCGGCGAGATCGGGCTCTTCTCTCCGACCCGGACCCGCGCGAGCAGCGCCGAGTGCGAGACCGAAGCCTCCTTGTTCGTCCTGTCCGAGCGCAAAGTGAAGCAGCTCTACGTCTCGAACGCGGCTTTCGCGCTCTGTCTCCTGTCGTCGATCACGCGCCGCCTGATGCGGGACACCGCGTATGTCGCCTGAACGTGCCGACCGACCAGTCATGCCATCGACCGAAAGGACGATGCCTCGGGCAGCGACGATGCGCCACGCTCGCGGCTGGTGGGCGGCCCGCTGCACGCAATGGAGGCCTGCGCTTGACAATGGGATTCGGCGGGGCGCTTCATTGCGCCTGCGGATGGCGATCCGGCGGCTGTTCCGCAAGACCAGCGGCATTCTGGCGGGATTGACATCCGATGACCGGTTCCGAGCGATCACTGCGGTCTTCGTTCAAGGCGCGGGTTCCCGTGGACCCGCGTCCGGTGCTGGTCGAGCAGCTGCGGTTCCTGTTTACGCTCTGGAACCGGGCACCAGTGCCGGTGGCGCTGGTGCAGATCTATCTCGGCTACCTTGCCTGGAACCACATCAGTCACGTGGCGTACGCGGCATGGGCTCTCACATCGCTCGGCATCATCACGCTGAGACCGATCCTGGCCTGGAAGGTGGTGCGCAACGGTTCTCTGGCCACGAATCCCGAGAAGTGGGAGCGCATCTTCGTCGCCATCACCTTCGTGAGCGGTGTGGTGTCCGGCGCCGGAATGCCGCTTTTCCAGCCGGGGCTGTCCGGACACGATCAGGCCTTGTTCACAATGGTCATGTGCTGCTGGGCGGCCGGAGCGATCGCGACCAGCGGCATCCACGCCAAGACGTTCTACGCGTTCGCGGGCCCGTTCTTCGCGCAGATCATGCTCACGTGGATCCTGTGGCCGACTGCAGGCTCGTGGTACGTGGTGTTCCTGCTCTGCGCACTGTTCCTGGTTCTGCTGATGTTCGTGCGCAACGCTGACAGCATGGCGCTCAATTCCATCCGCATCCGCTTCGAGCGCGACGAAGCCGTCAACCGACTCCAGCAGCTGAACGCCGAGCTGCGGGAGGCTCGCGAACAGGCCGAGGAGGCCAATCGGGCGAAGTCCAGGTTCCTTGCGTCGTCGAGTCACGATCTGCGCCAGCCGCTGCATGCGATCTCGCTGCTGGCTGCTGCATTGTCGGCGGTGGCCAAGGAGCCGCAGGTGCTGGACATCGTTTCCCGGATCGACGGTTCGCTGCAGGTCATGAACAAGCTGTTCGCGGCCCTGCTGGAACTGTCGCGACTGGACGCCGGCGTGGTGTCCGTGCGGAAGGAGCATGTCCCGCTCGCTGCCGTCCTGAAGCCGCTGGAGGACGAGTACGAGTTGAAGTGCCGGGAGAAGCAGCTCGGCTTCGTGGTCCGTGCCGAACCGCTGGCGCTGGACACCGACCCGGTGCTGCTCGAGCGCATCGTGCGCAACCTGCTCGAGAATGCACTGCGCTACACGGCCGCGGGGAGGATCGAGCTCACCGTGGCGTTGCAGGGCGGGAACGTGGCGATCACCGTGCGCGATACGGGCCTCGGTATTCCCGAGGAGCAGCTCCAGAACATCTTCGAGGAGTTCTACCAGATCCACAACGCGGCCCGCGACCGCAATCGGGGTCTCGGTCTGGGCCTTGCCATCGTGCGGCGCCTGGTGCGGCTGCTCGGGTACACCATCGAGGTTCAGTCAACCGCGGGCAGGGGATCGGCTTTCACCTGCCTGATTCCCGCCACGGCGGTCGTCACCGGTGCGATCGCACGGACCGGCGCAGGCGCCGAGGAGCGCCAACCGACCGTCTCGGGGCGGCGTGTGGTCGTCGTGGACGACGACGAGGACGTGCGCTCCGCCATTTCGCTGCTGCTGCGGACCTGGGGTTGCGATCCCATCGTGACGGGCAACCTCGATGCCGCGATGGATTCCATCGCGGAGCGAGGTGCCCGTCCCGATTTGCTGGTGGTGGACTTTCGGCTGCCGGGCGGTCGTACCGGCGTCGACGTGATTCAAGCAGTGCGCGAGAAGTACCGCGATCTGCCCGCCCTCGTCATTACAGGAGACACGGGGCCCGACAGCCTCCAGACCATCCGAGCGGCGGAACTGCGGTACCTGCACAAACCGGTTCAACCGGAGGCCTTGCGACGGGAGATGGCGCTCATGTTCGGAGGTCAGTGGCGTATCTAGAAGGCCGTGTAGTCGAGCCGGAAGGGGGGGATAACCATGGAATGGCTTTCCAGCGGTTCAGACGTACTTATCGGGCGGATACTTGCCGAAGGCGGCGACGTCTGCGAACCGGACAGCTTTCTGAAGTGGGATATCGTCATCGTCGGTTCCGGATACGGGGCGTCGGTGGCGGCGAGTCGCCTTGCCCGGGCCGGGTTTCGCAGCATCTGTCTGCTCGAGCGCGGACGCGAGTACCTGCCGGGAGAGTTCCCGAACGACATCGGCAATGCGCCGGCACAAGTGCGCCTGGATCGATGGAACGGAACCGGGCGGCGCGCAAGGGACGACGCGCTGTTCGACTTCCGCTTCGGCAATGGCGTCACCACTCTGACCGCCCGAGCTCTGGGCGGCACCAGCCAGATCAACGCCAACGTCGCGATGCGGGCCGATCCCCGCGTGTTCCAGCAGGGGGACTGGCCCCTCGAGTTCCGCGAGACCTTCGATCCGCTGGATGCGCACTACACCACGGTCGAGCACTGGTTGCAGGTGTCACGCGTCGGAGACCACAAGCAGTCTTCCGCGAACGGACTTCCCCTCAAGTTCCGTCGCCTCGCCGACATGAAACGGCCGGTGCAGGAGAAGCTGGATTGCCGGTGGAAGGGCGAGGGCGTCGAACCGGAGGTGCGCGTCGATCAGGCGCTGCTGGCGGTCACCATGATCGATCCGCCCGATGGAACGAATCCCTATGGGGTCGAGCAGCAGGCCTGCGTCGGATGCGGGGATTGCGTGACCGGTTGCAACCATCGGGCGAAGAACACCCTCACGATGAACTACCTGCCGGATGCCTATCGGCAGGGGGTCGAGATGTATACCGGTGTCGATGTATTTCGCGTGGAGTACGACCCCGAGGAAAAGCTCTATCGCGTGTTCTTCGACGAAACGGTCGAGACAGTGCTTGGGCGCTCGTGCCGCACGTCAGGTGAGGAAGCCGGCGAACGCAAACGCGGGAAGGGCTTGTTCGAGATCCATGCCACGGCCGTGGTGATTGCCGGGGGCGTGCTCGGTTCGCCGGAGATTCTCATGCGATCCGCGGAGGGCGAGAACGGGTTGCACCTTTCGGAACGCCTTGGCCACAGCGTATCGCTGAACGGGGACTCCATCGCTTTCGGCTACGACCAGAAGGAGCCCGTGAACGGCGTGGGGTGGGGTTCGAGGCGGCCGCAGCAGATGGCGGGGAAGAAGGGGCCCTTCGTCGGTCCGACCATCACCGGCATCCTCGACACCCGCTTCGGTCTTCCGTTGACCGAGGGCCTGGTGGTCGAGGATGGCATCGTCCCCGGTGCGATCGAGGGCATCCTGCACGAGTGGCTGACCACCGCCGGGCTGATGGCACAGATGAGCGAATGTTCGGTGCGAGGCGATGCGACGTGGCGATCCGTCGATCCGCTCGCTCCTTCCGACAAGGCGCTCAAGCACACCCAGACCTATCTCGTCATGGGCCACGACAAGGCGAAAGGTCGCATCCGCATTCGCGACGACCAGGGGGCATATATCGAGTGGCCGGAATCCGCGTCCGACTCGAGCACCAACGAAGAGGAGGTGCTGCGCACGTGCGAGGATCTCGGAGGCATCTTTCTCGACAACCCGGCGTTGCGTCCGCTGCCCAGGAAGATGAGTGACGCTCTCGCCGGGCCGGCCTTGAGGGGTACCCAGCTGTCGGTGCATCCACTCGGCGGTGTGCCGATGGGCGATGATTTCGAGTCCGGTGTGGTGAACCACTACGGTGCTGTCTTCGACGGCAAGTCCGCCCAATCGACCCATCCGGGGTTGTTCGTCCTCGACGGCTCCATCGTGCCGACGTCGCTCGGCGCCAATCCGTTTCTGACCATCGCGGCGATCGCCGAGCGGGCGATTCCCTTCATCGTGCAGCATCTGGAGGAGCGGAATTTAGGGCGGCATCAAGGGCGGGTCGGGGCGCCCCCTGGGGCGCAGTTCCGCTTCGATCTGCCGCCGTTTCCCGACCCGCCACCCGCACAGTACGTGAACCCCAACCTTCAACCCGACGGTACCGAACGAGATGTGCGTCTGGCGTTCAAGGAGACACTCAGGACCTTCGTCGACACTTCGGCCCATCCGGGCGATCCGTTGTGGGGCTACGATGGAACGCGGCCCTCGCTGCGTGTCGGCCGACCGTTCAAACTGGCGCTCAAGAACGGTGGCGAACTCGATCTGAAGGAAGGCGAAGCGGTCGGTGCGGCGCTTTCGCTCGATCTCGGCCCGGCGGATGTGCGCGCATTGCTGGAACACCCCGATCATCTGATCGATCAGGTGGCCGGCACCATGCGCCTGGCGCACCACCTCGACGATGCCCCCAAATCGTTGGACGCCCCGGAGATCCCGGTAGCAGAACTCAAGGTCGTCTCGGGCAAAGTCACCCTCCTCGAGCAGATCGAGTCGGGTGGGCGCCTGTCCCGCACGTTGCGCGGCCTGGCGACATGGCAGGAGCTGCGGGGGCGCGACGAGACCGCTCACCAGTTCATTGGCATGCGGCTCTGGGCCGCGGTGTGTCAGTCGATACGAGACTGGTCTCCGAACCCGCTGCGGGACTTCATCCGGTTGATGTGGAGCGCTCTCGTTGCCGTCGTCCGGCTTGCGCATCATTCGGGTGAGTTGCGGCGGTTTCACTACGCTCTCGAGCTCCGGAACGAAGCGGATGGACAGCAGTACCACCTCGATGGTCAGAAGGATCTCAGCTTCACCGTCGACAAGTCGGCATGGTGCGCCTTGGTCCGTCTGGTGCGATTTCGTCTGCGATCGAACGGTCGCCGCAAGATCGAGGACCTCTGGAAGCAGTTCGGCAACAACTGGTGGCAATCGCTCATGGATCTGCGCGTCACGCTTGCCGGACCTGGCCCTGCAGCGGGCGTTTCACCGCTCGCGCAGGGGGTGCTGCGGCTCGACATCGTCCGGCTGGCGCACGAGAGCATCGCGCAGATCGTGACCGAGCAGCGAGTGCCGGACACGCCTCGAGGGCTGATCGGTCTGGCACGGATCGGGTTGCTGTTCTTTCGGACGATGCTGAAGATCCATTTCTGGGACTTCAAGGCGCCGTTCTATGTTTCCGCCATGGCGCCCAGGGATCTGAGGCCGGGCAAGCACAAGAACATCGAGCGTCTCCCCGAATGCATCTTGTTCAGTGTGGCGGACAAATTCGAAGAGCTCCCGCCCCCGAAATGCGGCGAGCGCATGCCGCCATTGCGCGATCCGGGGCTCACGCTGCACCTCACTTGCTACGCGCGCGCCGACGCGACCAAACCACCCAACCCCATCCTGCTCCTGCATGGCTTTGCCCAGTCCAGCACGGCCTTCATCAACGAGGATGTGGACGTGGATCTGGTGACGCATCTGCATCGCAGGGACTACGACGTATGGCTGCTCGACTACCGGCACAGCATCGCTCTCCAGTCATCCCGGGAGGTGCGCAATCTCGATGAGGCGGCCATCAACGACGTACCGAGAGCCATCGACGAGATCCTGGCCTACTACCGCGACGCCGCCGTTCGGAGCGGACACTCTCCGCTCGAGGCGGTGACGGTGTTCGGTCATTGCATGGGTGCAGTGATCCTGAGCATGGCGGCACTCAGCGGGCGACTGCAATGCGAAGGTGCCGACGGCAAGTTCCGGTCCCGGGTGAAGGCTGCGGTTCTGTCCCAGGTCCCGCCGTTCATCGTGGGCGGTGTCATGAGCCAGTTCAAGATCGACCTCGCTGCCTTCATCCGCGACGTCCTCAAGTTGGATGTGGTCAATCTTTGCGCTCGCGGCGACGGCGGCATGTGGCTCGGCATGGCCGATCGCCTCATGGGCACCTTCCCTGTCGGTGACGAGGTGTGCCCGGACGAGCTGAACTACTTCGGCCCTCACCCGCAGGATGGGATCGGAACCTGCAAGCGCATCTCCAGCATCATCGGTCGGTTGTTCCGGCACGAGAACCTGATGCGCGCGACCCACGATCGCCTGCCCGAGTACTTCGGATGGGCGAACATCGCGGTGTTCGCGCAGATCGCAAAGTTCTTCCAGTACGAGCGCATCGTCAATGCCGACGGCGGCAACGTATACGCCACGCGGACCAACATCCATGCGCATATGGATTTTCCCGTCCTCTTCCTGCATGGCCAGGAGAACGTGGTGTTCGACGAGGAGTCGGCGCGGCGGTCCTGCGAGGAGTTCCAGCGGGCAAACCCGAACGTGCCCTACGGACTCGCGATCGTGCCGAAGTATGCCCACTACGACTGCATCGTAGGCTGGAATGCGGAGGTGGACGTGTTTCCGCGTGTCACCGATTTTCTGCGCAATCCGGCGAGTGCGGATCCGGCTCTGGCAAGCGGCGACGAAGCCGGATCGGGGGTCGTGTCGACCCTGGTCATGGTGCCGGAGGTCGGGCCGTGGCTCACGAGTGTCGAGGCGGGTCCCGGAGGGTTGAAACTGGAACTGAAAGTGACCCCCAACAGGAGTTGGAGCGTTCCGCCTCAGAAGACCTATGCGTTCGAGAATGCCCCGGTGACGCCTCGTCCATTCGAAGACCGTACCTGGGACATTGGTGATCCGCCGGTTCCCGATCGCGATGCCGACACCGAGCCGGATCGTTCCAGACGATCGTATCAGCAGAAGATTCGTGTCATTCGGGAACCGCTCGGACTGCAGGCTCAACGCGCGTCCGGTCCGACGGTGCTGGCCGCGGACGTGATCACGCTGGCGGGCGAACCGCCGGTGGGTATCGACGGCGATGGCCGGGAGTTGCTCAAGGAACTCGACAAGCGCATCCGGGTTCTGCATCGTTGCTCCAACGAGCCGGAGTTGCGCTCACTGAGTCGTATTCTCCTGTCGCCGCTGAAACTGGACGACGCTACCGTGCGAATCGATCCTGCGGTGGTGAAAGCGTGCCACGCCGATGACGCGATCGCGTTCTTCTCGTCGTGCTGTCGCCACCCTGGAACGGGGTTCGATCGCCGGCTGTCCGATCGTACCTACGGGGGCATGCTGGATCGTCTGCGGCGCCACTGCGGGTTCGAAGCCCCCGCGGGCACGCCCGTTCCGCGACTGTGTCTGCTGGTGGGAGATCAGATCTACGCCGACGCGATGGGTGGCGTCTTCGATACCGAGCAGCCCATCGAGAAGTTCGTGGAGCGGTACTACCGCGCATTCTCGTCACCGAACTATCGAACCCTGGCTCGCCAGCTGCCGATCCACATGACCATCGACGATCACGAGATCCAGGACAATTTCTCGCGAGACATGATCGAAGGCGATCCCGGCATGCAAGACCTCGCCGCCAGCGGCCTTGAAGCTGCGCTGGCGTTCCAGGGTCGCGACCGGGTCACGGAGGCAGATCGACGCAAGCTCTGGTATCCGATGTGCCGCAGCGACTTCCGCTTCTTCCTGTTGGATACCCGCTCAGCGCGACTGCGCGGCAAAGTCGCCGGTACTTCCATCATGATGGAGCCGGCGCAATGGGATGCCCTTGAGGCATGGCTCGCTGACTTGGATCGGGAACGGCCGAAGTTCATCGTGAGCGGCAGCGTCATGCTGCCGCGTTCGTTGGAGACGGTCTGGGCGTACGAGCGAGACGTGGAAACCGGTCATCCGCATCGTCCGGAGACACGGGGTGACTGCTGGTCGGCGTTTCCCGAAGAACAGGCGCGCCTGCTGGACGCTATCGCGCGGCACCGCCTGAACAACGTGGTCTTCGTGTCGGGTGATTACCACACGAGTTCGTTTTCGACGTTGACCTTTCGGCATGAAGACGGCCGCCCCGAACTGAAGGCCTACTCGGTGGTGAGTCCGCCCGCCTATGCGCCGTTCCCGTTCGCCAATGATCGGGCCGACCGCATCGCCACGAAGGACATACTGCGGCTGCCATCGGGCCTGTGCGTTTGCGTGGACACGAAATGGGCACTGGACGGCTCGGGGTTCACGGAAGTCCTGGCGCGCGCTTCGGAACGGGGTTGGGAAGTGGCGGCCACATGGTATGACCAGCGGGGACGGCCCGTGACACAGGTCCCGTAACGACGGGGAGCTATTCGTCTTCGTCCAGGGCGGCGCCGGCGATGACATCCGCAAGCACGATTCCCATGCGCGCCGCTGCATAGACCGCTTCGGTCCGGTTGTGCACGTCGAGGGTCTGGAAGATCTTGTTGATGTGCGTCTTGACGGTGGATTCAGCCATGTCGAGCTCACGGCAGATGAGTTTGTTCGGGCGTCCCTTCACCAGGAGGGCGAGCACCTGCAGTTGACGCGGCGAAAGCTTGAGAGCGGGAGTGTCAGGGCTGCCGGTACCCGCCTGCGACTTCGGGATGGGGCGCGAAGTCGGCCTCAGCACGGATGGCGGGACGTAGACACCCTTCGCGAGCACCAGCTTCAGCGCCTGCAGCATCACCGCCGACGACGACGTCTTGGGTATGAACCCCATGGCACCGGTGTCGATCGCCTTCTGGATCGTGGCCGGTTGCTCATCGCCCGACATCACGACGACCGGTAGGGACGGATACTGATCCCGCAGGATCGCCAGCCCCTCCATTCCGCCGCGCCCGGGCATCTGCAGGTCGAGCAGCACCAGATCCAGATCGGCGTGGCGCTGTGCCGCCGCGAGCGCTTCGTCGCAACTACCTGCATCGACGGTCTCGATCTGCGGGTCCAATGCTCCGATCAGCAACTTGAGGCCATCCCGGAACAGCACGTGATCATCGACGAGCAGGACTTTCATGTCGCGCTTTCCAACGACGTTTTCGGGAAGAGTACTCCACGGGAGGCCGTGCGTCGCATCGCCCGATTGGACGATAGCCATGTACCCCCGGACTGCACAGGATGGCCGATGTTCAGGGCGTGTCGTGCTGAACACAATGGGTGCCACATGAATGGGCCCGGACGCTCCGGCGACCGGACAGTCCGTTCCTGCAGGCGCCACGATCTTCTGCCCGGGATCGTGGGACCGCATCCGGCGATTGCGCGCCGGGTTCCGGGTATTCCTGGTCCAGGAGGTCAACATGAAGGAAGTCAATCAGCAATGGAAGCGTGCCACCGTTTCGATGTCTGCCGTCGCGCTCGCGGTCGGCATGGTGGTTGCGATGATCCAACCCGTGAGCGCCGGTCAGAAGATCCATGAGAGCAACCCCTGCGACGTTCGCGACACCTGCAGCGCCGATCCCGGCAAGTATGTCGATTACCGCGACAACGGTCCGATCAAGGCGCGCGAGTACGTGGGCGAGATGCGCTGGGGTACTGGTGGGGCGCCGGACGACGTTTACGTGGTGACGCGTACCGTCGGATCGCGTGATCTCGCCGGAGCGAAGCCCTGCCAGGTTCGTGACGCCTGCGTCACCGGTCAGGAACCGCACAAGGTGGTGCGCAGCGGTCCGAGCGGCGCCGACATTCCGACGGCCAAGCAGGTCGAGTCCGTGCAGGTCTCGAACCAGCCCGTGCAGAAGTAGTCGAGCTCCTCCCCTCTCTTTCGTGGAGAGGTTGCCCCGGCGGGTCATGCCAGACCCCCGGGGCATTTTGATGTCTGCGCTTTCCGATCGCGGTGCGAACCCGGTGGGTGCGAATGCTATTCTTTCGCCCTTAGAACAAGCGGGGCGAGGAGAAGCAGTCATGAGCCGCATCACCAAGGTCGAGGTCCACGTATTCCAGTTCGACGCCGAGAACCTCGGCATGACCCGCGCCGCGAGCGTCGGTGCGCTCGAGTACGTGAAGGGAGCGAAGACGCGGCTCACCAAGTATGCGGTGGCCGTGATGACCGACAACGGCCTGCGCGGGGAGTACGTCACCCACTGGGTCGGTTCGGCCGCGGCGCTCGGTTCCACCCTCATGCTCGCTCCGTTCCTCGTGGGCCGCGAGGCCGAACAGCGCGAAGCGATCTACGACGACCTGAAGCGCGAGTCGCGCCAGTTCGACCACATGGGCCACGGACCGCTCGACATCGCCTTGTGGGATCTCGCCGGCAAGAAATACGGCGCGTCCGTCTCCGAACTGCTCGGCGGCCACCGCTTCCACTTGCCGGCCTACGCGAGCACATATCACGCGCAGCATTCGGGTGGCCTGGATTCGAAGGAAGCCTTCGGCGACTTCGCGCTCGCGTGCCGCGAGATGGGCTACACCGCATTCAAGATCCACGGCTGGCACGAGGGCGACAAGCGCAAGGAGGCCGCCAACGTGCTGCACGTGCGCAAGGTCGTGGGCGACACGATGGAGCTGATGATCGATCCCGCCTGCGAGCTGCGCACGTTCGCGGATGCGCTGTACGTGGGGCGTGCCTGCGATGAGGCGAACTACTTCTGGTACGAGGATCCGTTCCGCGACAGCGGCGTGTCGCAGTATGCGCATCGCAAGCTGCGCGAGCTGATGCGCACCCCCATCCTGCAGACCGAGCATATCCGCGGCGTCGAACCCAAGGCCGACTTCCTCATCGCGAACGCCACGGACTTCCTGCGCGTCGATCCGGAGTACGACATGGGCATCACGGGGGCGATGAAGATCGCGCATATCGCCGAGGGTTTCGGCGTGGATGCGGAGGTGCACGCGTGCGGGCCGGCCCACCGGCATTGCATGGCCGCCATGCGCAACAGCAACTTCTACGAGATCGCGCTGGTGGGCCCGGACATGCCCAACGCGGTTCCGCCCGTGTACAAGTGCGGCTACAGCGATCGGCTGGAAGCGGTCGGCAAGGACGGTTGCTTCGAAGTGCCGACCGGCCCGGGGCTGGGCGTGACGTACGACTGGGATTTCATCGCGAAGAACCGGATCGCGTTGCACGAGTTCCGCTAGAGGCATTCCGCCGTCATCCGGCCGGTCGCCCGAATCTCCCGGAGCGGCAGGATGCTCGTCGGTCACTGCTCAACGGGGGTGTCGGGCCGCGGCCGGCCGGGCTCTTTCATGGGGCTGTAACAATGGGCGGTTAGGGTCCGCCCCGACCGGAAGTCGACCCGGCCTCCGGCACGATCCAGAGGCGCATCCCTGAAGTCCATCGAGCAGTCTCTCCCGCACTACCGCGAGAGCAGCGCGGGCCCCGCGAGGCCACCCGTCCGATGACCCGCGTGCGTTCCATCTTCCTGTCGGACATCCATCTCGGCACCCGGGCGTGCCAGGCCGACCAACTCCACTCGTTCCTGAAGCACTACGAGTCGGAGTATCTCTTCCTGGTGGGCGACATCATCGACTTCTGGTCCATGAGCCGCGGCATCGTCTGGTCGCGCGCCCAGAACACGGTGGTGCAGAAGATCCTGCGCAAGGCGCGCCACGGGGTGAAGGTGATCTTCGTGCCCGGCAACCACGACGAGGCACTGCGCGAGTACGTCGGCACTTCGTTCGGCGACATCGAATTGGTGAAGGAGTACGTGCACACCGCGGCGGATGGCAAGCGCTACATCCTGCTGCACGGCGATGAGTTCGATCAGGTCACGCGCTACCACCGTTGGGTCGCGGTGCTGGGCGACGTCCTCTACAACTTCCTGGTGCGGGTGAACGTGCTGCTGTCGCTGATCCGCCGCACGTTCCGCATCTCGGGCTACTGGTCGCTGGCGGGCTACGCCAAGCGCAAGGTGAAGGGTGCGCTCGAGTTCATCTACAGCTTCGAGGAATCGGTGGTGCACGCCGTGAAGGAGCGCAAGCTGGACGGGGTGATCTGCGGCCACATCCATGCAGCGGCCATCAAGACCATCGAAGGCGTCACGTATATCAACTGCGGCGACTGGGGCGACAGCTGCACCGCCATCGTCGAGCACCTGGACGGCCGGATGGAGCTGGTGTACTGGAAAGGCGAACCGGTCGGCTCCAAGGAGACGGAGGGGTTGGCGCTGGAAGAGGCGGCATAGGGCGTCAGGAATTCGGAATTCCGGCCCCGATCTCGTTGCGCAGGCGTGAGTACATACCTACGATGGCCGCATGCGCCATCTTGTGGGAATCGTCGGGCTGATCCTGTGCGTTGCCGCGAATGCGGCGGATCGCCTGCCCGCCCTCTCGGCCGACATCAAGGAGACGTCGGTTTCGGGCCTGTCGTCGGGCGGATACATGGCGGTGCAGTTCCATCTCGCTCACGGCGCCATCGTGCGCGGTGCCGGTGTCTTTGCCGGAGGGCTGTGGGGGTGCGCCAGGGGCAGCGCCGATCGCGCAACCGGCGAATGCTCGCAAGGCTCGCCCGCGGCGAAGCCGTTCGTCGCCACGGCGAAGGAGCTCGCTCGGATGAGCGCTATCGACCCGATCGAGGATCTCGCTCGTTCGCGTGTGTGGTTGTTCTCGGGCTACAACGACGGCGTCGTGCGCCAATCGGCAACCAATGCGCTGGCGGAGTTCTATCGCGCGCTGCTGCCCGCCGGGCACGTCTTCTATCGCAACGACCTCAAGGCCGGCCATGCGCTCGTCACGCTAGATCGCGGCGGCCGCTGCGAGCTGACCGGCGGTGATTTCATTGCGGACTGCGACTACGACGCGGTCGGCGCGCTGCTGCAGTTCATCCACGGGCGCCTGGCGTTGCCGGGTTCGCCGTCGAGCGCGGCTTTGCGTTCGTTCGATCAGACCGAGTTCGCGGTCGGCGGTGCGCGCTCTTCCGCGCTCGCCGACGAGGGCTACGTGTACGTCCCCAAGGCCTGCGAGGCGTCCGGAGGCTGCCGCATCCACGTCGCGCTGCACGGCTGCCGCCAGAATGCTGAATCGGTCGGCGACGCCTTCTACACCCAGGCCGGCTACAACCGGTGGGCGGAGACGAACCGGATCGTCGTTCTCTACCCGCAGGCCCGCGCCACCTGGGGTATGCCGCTCAATCCCTACGGGTGCTGGGATTGGTGGGGCTACACGGGCTCCGCTGGGTATCTCAGCAAGGCTGCGCCGCAGATCGCGGCGATCCGCGCGATGGTGGATCGGATCGCAAGTGGTTCTACGCGGCCGGGGGCGCTGCCGGATGCATCCGCGGGCGCGGCCCTGGTGGATGCTTCCGCGGACGCGATGGCGCTGGCCTGGAGCCCGGTGGCCGGGGCGGCACGCTATGAAGTGTCGACCGGCGACCGGAGGGTCGCGGTCATCGCGCCGGAAACGGCGGCAGCGGTCGACGGTCTGGTGCCGGCGAGTCGCCAAACAATCACCTGGCGCGCCCTCGACTCAGCCGGGAAGCCGCTGGGCGAAAGCCGTCTCGAAGGCGCGACGACCGCCGCGGCCCCGGCGTGCGACCCCTGGTTCGCCAACAACTACGAGCACGTGCGCGCCGGACGGGCCTACGTGGTCTGGGGCCTTACCTACGCGGCCGGTTCGAATCAGCCCATGGGCTGGTGGAACATTTTCACGACAACCCAACTCCATCGCATTCCGGGCGGATTCGCGGTCGGCCCCTGTTCCTGACCATCCGGCCTTGACCAAGGTCAACGCCGCCGCCCCGGGCCGGGAGGATAATCACCCTGCGCTTTACCCACCGACGTCCAGCCAGGAGGCCCCATGAGCAACGACGATCTCAAGTCCGGCGCCGCAAAATCCGTCGCCGACGGTATCGATATCCGAGCCAAGGTGCGTGACATGACGCTCGCCGCCATCCGCGAGCGCCGGTTCGATTTCACCGGCATGCGCGAAGTGATGACGCAGATGGCCGACGGCATCACCATCGGGGCGGAGAAGCACGGGACCGACATGCGCAAGGCGCTGTCGCAGGCCTTCACGGGGCTGGACGAGGCGTTCACCAAGTCTGCGCACGCGACGCAGCTGGCGCTGGCGGAGCTCACCTCGAAGACCAAGGAGTTCAACGAGACCGAACTCAAGGCCACGCTCGAGAACCTCAAGGGCATGGAAAAGGATCTCCTCGGCAGCATGTCCAAGGCTGCCGAGCGTACCGGCGGCCAGGTCAAGAAAGAGATGCAGGAACTTGCCGCTCACATGGCCCGCACCGGCACCGACACCGGTGCTGCCGTCGCCAAGATCATGGGTGAGTTTTCGAGCCGTACCGCGAACACGGCGGCCGACACCACCGCGGCCGGGTTCGATGCGGCGCGCAAGATGAGCGAGCGATTCGCCCAGGTGGCCAGCGGCTTCCTGGCGGGCATGTCCGAGGCTCTCTCGAACAAGGACGCGCCGAAGAGATGAACATCCACGAATCGTACGAAGGATCGCCATGCCTCATTACCATGCCGTAGTCTGGCTCGATCACGCCGAGGCGCATGTCATGCATTTCACGTCGGAGGACGTGGAGCAGTTCACCGCACACGCTTCCGGGCGCCATCCGCATCTGCACCACAAGCGGGGCTCGGTGGGTTCCGGGCATCAGGCCGGTGAGCCGCACTACTACGATCGCATCGCGGCGCTGCTGGCCGGGGCCGGCGAGATCCTCGTGGTCGGGCCCGGCAATGCGAAGCTCGAACTGGTGCGGCATCTGGACCGTCATCAGCCCGAACTCGGCGCCAAGGTGCTCGGTGTCGAAACCGTCGATCATCCGACCGACGCCCAACTCGTCGCCCATGCACGCAAGTACTTTCTGGCGAAGGACCGGATGCTGGGCCACGTGAAGTGACCGGCGCCCGGCGCGGACGCGTGCCTTCGCTGCCGTGCTGATCGAGACGCTGCACGCGATGCGCGATCTCCCGCGCTTGCGGGAGCTCGCAGGAATTCTCATCCGCCACGGGTTCGGCGACGCGGTGCGGCGCGCGGGTGTCGGCACCGTGCTCGAGCGCGCCGGCGAGATGCTGTCCGTGGGTCAGGACCACGGCCTGCGCGAGGTCGATCTGCCGGTGCGCATCCGCATGGCGCTGGAGCAGATGGGACCGACGTTCGTGAAACTCGGTCAAGTGCTCGCGACGCGCGTGGACCTGTTCTCGCCCGAGTGGATCGTCGAGTTCGAGAAACTGCAGAACTCCGTGCCGCCGGTGCCGTTTGCCGAAGTGCTGCCGGAGATGATGCAGGCGCTGGGGGGGCGCTCGCCGCAGGACGTATTCGTCGAACTCGAGGAGCGACCCCATGCCGCCGCATCCATCGCGCAGGTGCATCGCGCCAAGCTGGCGGACGGAACGCCGGTGGTGCTCAAGGTGCGGCGGCCGGCGATCCGCGCGAAGATCGAAGCCGATCTGCGCATCCTCTCGGCGCTGGCCGCCGTGGCGCAGGCGGAACTGCCGGAGCTGAAGCGCTTCCAGCCGGTGGAGATGGCCGCGCAGTTCGGCAAGTCGCTCGCGCGCGAGATGGACCTCGCCGTGGAAGCGCGCAGCCAGGAGCGGTTCGCGCGCAACTTCGCGAACGAGGAGACCATCCTGATCCCGAAGGTGTACTGGGAGTTCACCGGCCCGTCGATGAACGTGCAGCAATTAGTCGAAGGCGTGCCCGGCAACGATCTCGAGCTGGTGGAGCGCGCGGGTCTCGACAGGAAGGTGCTCGCCGAGCGCGGTGCCGGTGCGGTGCTCAAGATGATCCTGGTCGACGGGTTCTTCCACGCCGACCCGCACCCGGGCAACGTGTTCTATCTGCCCGGCAACCGGCTGTGCCTCATCGATTTCGGTATGGTGGGCCGGCTCTCGAACGAGCGGCGCGATCAGATCGTCGACCTGCTGGGTGCACTCGCGCGGCGCGACGACGAGGGGATGATGTCCGTGCTGCTCGACTGGACCGGGGATGCGCGCGTGGACGAAGGGCGCCTGGCGTCCGACCTGGGCGACCTGGTGTTCAACTACGAGCACCTGCCGCTCAAGGACATTCATCTCGGGCAACTGCTGTCCGACATCACGGCCATCATGCGCGATCACGCGATCGTGATGCCGTCCGATCTCACGCTGCTCTTCAAGGCGCTCATCACGCTGGAGGGCCTGGGCCGCCAGCTCGATCCGGATTTCCACCTGATCGAGTACATCGATCCGTTCGTGCGCCGCGTGATCCAGGACCGCTATCAGCCCGAGGCGGTGGTGCGGCGTGCGCAGCGCGGCATCGCCGGCGCCATCGCCGCCATCACCGGGTTGCCGGACGACCTGGCGCGGCTGCTGCGCGACGCCCGCCGCGGGCGCCTCACCATCGAGTTCGATCTGAAGCGCCTCGACCGCTTCGGCCATCAGCTCGATCGCAGTGCGAACCGTCTTACTATCGGCGTGGTGACGGCCGCGCTGATCGTGGGTTCGTCGATCGTGATGACGGTGCGCGGCGGCCCGGAGCTGTTCGGGCTGCCGCTCTTCGGCCTGCTGGGCTTCGTGATCGCGGGCTTGAACAGCCTGTGGCTGATCTGGTCGATCCGACGGTCGAACCGCGAGTGAGCCGCGGCGCCCGGGAGCGTCAGCGCTTCTTGCCGCTGCCCGTGTCCGTGGGCAGACGGAGCTGCAGTTCGTGGATCGCCTCGTCGCTGCTCTGCACGTTGTCGAGCTTGCAGCCGGTGTTGGGTTTGCCCTTCACCTCGAAGTCCACTTCCTCGCCCTTGTCCCAGAAGCTCGCCACGTCGCTCGCGTACTTCCTGCCGCTCGCGGTTTCCACCGGCTTCAGCGTGTAGCGGTTAACGCCGCGCTTCAGTTCCACCCGGTTCTTGTCGAGCTCCTTGACCGTGAAGCGCGAGGTGTCGGGACACCGGTAGTAGAAGGTCCGGTACACGGGTTCCTTCTCGTGGGCACAGCCGGCGACGAGTATGCCGGCCGATAGTGTGGCTGCTGCCACGTCCAGAGCGAACTTGGATGCCATGGGGTCCCCGTTGTTTTGTTCGTGGCGGGTCGGGGGGAAGTTTAACGCCTGACGGCGCGAATCGCGCCGATCCACCTACCGCCCGAGCCCCGTCAGAAAATCGGGCCGGATATCCCGCAACTCGTCCGTGACCACCGCATCCACGCCCATCTCGAACAGCACATAGGCGCGCCCGGGGTCGTTCACCGTGTACGCCAGGATCCCCAGACCGGCTTCGTGGACGGCCGCCACCAATTCCGGCGTGATGCCGTCGTGCCGGCAGTGCAGGGCCCGGCAGCCCAGCGCCTTGACGCGCTCCGGCCAGTCGGTGGGCAACTCCTCCACGAGCAGGGCCCGGGGGAGAGAGGGAGCCGCTTCCCGGGCCGCCGCCAGGGCCGTTTCCGCAAAGGACGACAGCAGCGGAGCGGGACTCGCATCCTTCCACCAGCGGGCCGCCATCCCGGCGACGATCCGGCCGGTTTCCTCCGGATTGTCGTCGTCCGGCTTGATCTCGACGTTCGCCCAGAGTCCGAGGGACCGGCACAGGGTCACGGCGGCTTCGAACGTGGGCACATGCTCACCGGCAAATTCGTTGGCGAACCAGATACCTGCGTCCAGGCTCCGGAGCTCGGCGGCGTCCCGGTCGATCACGGGGCCGCTGGCGTCCGTGGTCCGGTCCAGGGTGTCGTCGTGCATCAGGACCGGGACTCCGAACTTGGCCAGTTTCACGTCGAATTCGACCCCGCCGAAGCCCATGGATGCCGCCACTTTCAGGGCGACCAGGGTGTTTTCCGGGGCGACGGTGCCGCCGCCGCGGTGGGCGATGATCCGGGGGTAGGGCCAGCGGGTGGTGTTGAGCATCCGCCAATTCTACGGGGGCCGACCCTTGGATTGCCGGGAGGCCATCCCAAAATGACGCACGAGTGCGCCGCACCGGCGCCATGGGTATAATTTAAGCTTCTTTTTCCGGGAGATATCATGCCGATCTACGAATACCGCTGCGGCAGCTGCGGGCAGGAGACGGAGGTCCTGCAGAAGATCAGCGACGCCCCGATCCAGGTCTGCCCCTCCTGCGGCCAGTCCGCCATGACCAAGCTGATCTCCGCAGCCGGTTTTCAGTTGAAGGGCAGCGGCTGGTACGCCACCGACTTCAAAGGCGGTTCCAAGCCGGCCGCGGCCAAATCCGAAGGCGGCGGGGAGTCCAAGACCGACAGCGGAGGCGACAAGCCGAAGGCCGACGCCGCGCCCGCGACGGCGTGCGGCGGCAACTGCGCCTGCCACTAGTCCTGCCGCTGCCCCAGGCAGCCCGACGACACCGACGCGGAGGGTGTGAGACCACACCTTCCGCGTCCTTCTTTCCATGCGACGCTATCTCATCACCGGCCTGCTGATCTGGGTGCCCCTCGGCATCACCCTGTGGGTGCTGCACACCCTGGTCACCACCATGGACCAGAGCCTGCTGCTGCTGCCGGCCGCCTGGCGGCCACGGGCTTGGCTGGGCTTCGACGTGCCGGGGCTCGGTGCCGTGCTGACGGTGCTGATCGTGTTCCTCACGGGCGTGTTCGCGGCGAACATCCTGGGCCAGCGGCTGGTGCGTGCCTGGGAGGCGATCCTCGGTCGCATCCCGGTGGTGAAGTCCATCTACAACAGCGTGAAGCAGGTCTCCGACACGCTGTTTTCCTCCAAGGGCGAGGCCTTTCGCAAGGCGCTGCTGGTGCAGTGGCCGCGCGAGGGGATGTGGACCATCGCCTTCCTGACCGGCACCCCCGGCGGCGACGTGGTGAACCATCTCGACGGCGACTACGTGAGCATCTACGTGCCCACGACCCCGAACCCGACCGGCGGCTATTTCGTGATCCTCCCGCGCCGTGACGTGATCGAGCTCGACATGAGCGTCGACGAAGCCCTCAAGTACATCATCTCCATGGGCGTCGCCCCGCCGCCGGCCGTGCCGCGCCGCGAGCCCGCGAAGCCCTGATTAACGCATCCCTTCCTCGACTTCTTCGCCATGCGTACCAACTACTGCGGTCTCATCGACAAGAGCTATCTCGGACAAACCGTCACCCTGTGCGGGTGGGTGCATCGGCGGCGTGACCATGGCGGTGTGATCTTCATCGACCTGCGCGACCGCGAAGGTCTGGTGCAGGTGGTGATCGATCCCGACACGCCGGACACGTTCGCCGCCGCCGATCGCGTCCGCAACGAATACGTGGTGAAGATCGAGGGCAAGGTGCGCGAGCGGCCGCAAGGGACTACCAATGCCAACCTGAAGAGCGGCGAGATCGAGGTGCTTGCGAAGCGGATCGAGATCCTCAACGCTTCGCTCACGCCGCCGTTCCAGATGGACGACGAGAACCTCTCCGAGACCATCCGCCTCGAGTACCGCTATCTCGATCTGCGCCGACCGGTCATGCAGCAGAATCTGCGGCTGCGTTACAAGGTGGCGATGGCGGTGCGCCGCTATCTCGACTCGCAGGGCTTCATCGACGTGGAAACGCCGATGCTCACCAAGTCCACGCCGGAAGGCGCGCGCGACTACCTGGTGCCTTCGCGTGTGCATCACGGTGAGTTCTTCGCGTTGCCGCAGTCGCCGCAGCTCTTCAAGCAGCTGCTGATGATGTCGGGCTTCGACCGCTACTACCAGATCACCAAGTGCTTCCGCGACGAGGACCTGCGCGCCGACCGGCAGCCCGAGTTCACGCAGATCGATATCGAAACGTCGTTCCTGGGTGTGGCGGAGATCACCGGTCTGATGGAAGAGATGGTGCGGTCCATCTTCAAGGAGACCATGGGTATCGAACTCGCGAACCCGTTCCCGCGGCTGACCTTCGCCGAAGCGATGTCGAAGTACGGTTCCGACAAGCCGGATCTGCGCGTGCCGCTGGTGATCACCGAGTTGACCGACATCATGCGCGACGTCGAGTTCAAGGTCTTCCGCGATGCCGCGATCATGCCGAACGGCCGCGTGGCGGCACTGCGCGTGCCGAACGGTGGGACGCTCTCGCGCAAGGAGATCGAGGACTACACCCAGTTCGTCGCCATCTACGGGGCCAAGGGGCTCGCGTACATCAAGGTCAACGAAAAGGCGAAGGGTCGCGACGGCTTGCAGTCGCCGATCGTGAAGAACCTGAGCGACGCGGCGCTCGCCGCGATCGTCGAGCGCTCCGGCGCTGCGGACGGCGACCTGATCTTCTTCGGCGCCGACAAGGCGAAGGTCGTGAACGACGCACTCGGCGCGCTGCGCGCGAAGGTCGGTCACGACCGTGGCCTCGCCGTGAAGGAATGGAAGCCTTTGTGGGTGGTGGACTTCCCCATGTTCGAATGGAATGAAGACGAGAAACGCTGGGACGCGCTGCATCACCCGTTCACCAGCCCGCAGGACGGCCACGAACATTTCCTCGACAGCGATCCGGGCAAGGCCACGGCCAAGGCCTACGACATGGTGCTGAACGGCTGGGAGATGGGCGGCGGCTCCGTTCGTATCCACCGGCAGGAGATCCAGGCGAAGGTCTTCACGGCGCTCGGCATCGGACCGGAGGAGGCGCAGCAGAAATTCGGATTCCTGCTCGACGCGTTGCAGTTCGGCGCGCCGCCCCACGGCGGGATCGCATTCGGTCTGGACCGGATGGTGACGCTGATGACCGGGGCGGAGTCGATCCGGGACGTGATCGCGTTCCCGAAGACCCAGCGAGCGCAGGACCTGATGGTGAAGGCGCCGAGCCCGGTGGACGAGAAGCAGTTGCGCGAGTTGCACATCAAGGTGCGTTGATGCCGTGACTCGTGACTGGTGACTGGCGCATCGCGCCTCGGCGGCAGACTTCCGCGACCGATTCGAACGCAGGCACGAGAACCAGTCACGAGTCACCACTCACGGTTCTTCATGCCCTACAAGATCCCCCGCTCCGTCCTCGTGGTGATCCACACGCCCGACCTCGAGGTGCTCCTCATCGAGCGCGCCGATCATCCGGGATACTGGCAATCGGTCACCGGCAGCCTCGAGCGTGAGGACGAGCCGCTCGAGCAGACAGCCGCGCGCGAGGTCATGGAAGAGACCGGCATCGACGTGGCGCAGCACCGTCTCACCGACTGGCACTATCAGAACGTCTACGACATCTACCCGCAGTGGCAATGGCGCTACGCTCCAGGCGTCACCCGCAACACCGAGCACGTCTTCGGCCTCGAGGTCCCGGGCAGGCTCCCGGTCCGGCTGGCGCCGCGCGAGCATCTCGACCACGTCTGGTTGCCCTGGGAGGAAGCCGCCGACCGCTGCTTTTCGGTCAGCAACGCGACGGCCATTCGCAAGCTGTCCGAAAAATCCGGGTCGCGCCGCTAAACGCGCTCGGCCAGGCGCGGTCATAGCACCGATGCGGCAAGTCGTCGCTCCGTCCGTCGTCCTGTGGCTCTTCATGGCGGCCTGTGCCCCGGCCGCGGCCCAGACCATTGCCGCGCATCGGGCCGACGGGGCCGTCATCGTCGAGGCGGTCCAGGATCTGGAGGCGACCCCGGAACTGGCCTGGGCCGTGCTGACCGATTACGAGGGCCTGGTGCGCTTCATTCCCGACATGACCGAAAGCCGTGTCATCATGCGCAACGGCAACCGGGTCGTGGTGGAGCAGAAGGGGGCGGCAAGCCTGTTCCTGCTGCGCCGATCGATCGAGGTTCGCCTCGAGATCGTCGAGTCGCCCTACGAATGGGTGACTTCGCGGGCGGTGGGCGGCAGCTTCAAGGAAATGGAAGGGCGCTACGAACTCAAGACCGAGGGGGGCACGCTGCGATTCACCTACACGGGCCGTATCGTGCCCGGATTCTGGCTGCCCGACCTGATCGAGACCGCCGCGGTCCGGCGGGCGATCGGGCGGCAGTTCACGGCCATGGTCAAGGAGATCCAACGCCGGGCGGCGTTGGCCAGGCCATGAGAGCGTTCCGGTCCACGATCCTCGCGGTGACGTCCCTGGTTCTGGCGGGCTGTGCGGCCACGCCTGCGTATCGCGCGGCGCCGTTTCCGGCACGAACGCTGGACCACGACCCCGAGATCGCCGCGTGCGCGCGCCTGGTCACGGCAGCGGACGAGGTCATGGACGCGGCCAAGGTGAGGGACGGCGGGCTGTACGCTGTCCCTGGATTCCCCTACCTGCGCACGGACCGCTTTACCGCAGCCCAGGCCGGCCGCCTTGCCCCGGACGAGTGGTATGCCCGGATGCGCACCTTCGACCGGGATGCGCGCCGGATCGAACTCGCCAATCTGCCTCCCGACCGGCGCGCTCCTCTGGAGGCGAGGGCCGAGGTCGCTTTTCCCGGCATAGCCTTCGCGGAAGCGCTCGATGCCTGCGGCGACCGTCTGCTTACGGCAGCGCGCGCCGACGGCAGCGCGCCGACCGCGGTGCAGGTTCCGGACGAGTACGAGACCTGGAAGCGGGTGACCGGCCTGTACGCGATCACCAAATACCCCTTTGCGTCGAGCGCGCGCAAGTACCAGCGCGAGACCGCCAGCACTTTCGCGTTGCCGCTGGATCAGCTGCCCATGCGCGCTCCGGTGGAGCGCTACGTCCCCCACGCCGGCGTCATCCACGTGCTCGCCGATGCGGACCGCGAACTGCGGCCGGAGCTCAAGCGCCACGCGCCCGTGCTCGAGATCGAGACCGTCACCGACCACGACCGCATCGGCAATCCGACGCTGGACGACGATGGTGCGCCGCTGGTCGATATCGCCCATCCCGTCACCTACGTTCGGGTCGCGCACACCATGATCGGCGATCAGGCGTTGACTCAACTGGTCTACAGCTTCTGGTTTCCGTCCCGGCCGAAGGCGGGGCGTATCGACATGCAAGGCGGCCGGCTGGACGGTCTCACCTGGCGCGTGACCCTCGGGAAGGATGGGCGCCCATGGGTCTACGACTCCATCCATAACAGCGGGCGGTATCACCAGTTCTTCCCCACACCGCGCGCAAACGCGAAGCCGAAGCCCGATACGGTCGACGAATGGGCTTTCGTTCCCCAGACGCTGCCTGAGGTCGGTCCGACTCAGCGCATCGCGTTGCGCGTCGCGGCCGGTACCCACTATCTGCAGCGGGTCAGCGTCATCGACAGCGATCCGCCCGGGATCGGTTTCGGGTTCGCCGACGATGCCGACCTGCGGTCCATCCAGTTGCGCGACGGCAGTCACCGCAGCCTGTTCGGACCCGACGGCATCATCGTCGGCACCGAGCGCGGCGCGAGCTGGCTGTATTGGCCCACGGGTGTGAAGGCGCCGGGCGCGATGCGGCAGTGGGGACGGCATGCGACTGCGTTCGTGGGTAAACGGCACTTCGATGACGCCTACTTGCTCGACCGGTATTTCGAGTTCCGGCCGTGATGCTGCTCGCGCTTTCCATCGAAGAGCCTACGCCGCGCTGTCCGCACCGGGCGCTGCGCGCTACCGTGTCCGCGCGGCACTTCGATGACGCTCATCTGTTGGACCGCTATTTCGAGTTCCGGCCGTGATGCTGCTCGCGCTTTCCATCGAAGTGCCTACGCCGCGCTGCCCGCACCGGGCGCTGCGCGCTACCGTGTCCGCGCGGCACTTCGATGACGCCCATC